>Ga0268298_10001612_pt1 | contig 26128 bp, 29 predicted proteins | sample WWTPWeurt_MetaG_FD_194462 | JGI IMG/M metagenome (GOLD analysis project Ga0268298, IMG submission 194462) | Activated sludge microbial communities from WWTP in Nijmegen, Gelderland, Netherland - WWTP Weurt | ecosystem: Engineered > WWTP > Aerobic digester > Activated sludge | place...
TGTGAATGATATTTACGAGACGAAGTTTCGCAATGGCGGATGCGAGGTGGTTTCCGCTGGAGATGGCGCCGAAGCGTTGAAAAAATTCGAGGAAGGCTTTTTGCCGGATATTATTCTTCTTGATCTTATTATGCCGAATATGGACGGGCGGGAGTTTTTACAAGAAATAAAAAAAATTCCGCGCATCGCGGATGTACCGGTCTTGGTGCTCTCGAATCTTTCTCAGGATGAAGATGTGCGTGAAAGTCTCGCCTTGGGAGCGAAAGATTATATTGTAAAGTCGAATCTTACGCCGACGGAAGTATTTGATCGCGCCTGTGAATTTTTGCAAGCGAAAGAAGTGTGATAGAATATCAGTAGTCAGTAGTCAGTAGTCAGTAGTCAGTTGGCTGTTGATACATCTTATGGACCTTCGATACGAACAACGAATGAAAAATATCCTACTCCTTGTTGGTCAGGAGGGGGCGTCCGATCTGCATTTGGCGGTCGGTCGATACCCGATGCTTCGTATCGACGGGCGACTGGTGCCGATTACGCGCGAGGGTGTTTTGACACCGGATGATACCAAGGCGCTTTCGGAGGTTATCTTGCGAGAAGCGAATCAGAAAGAATTGCTTGAAGAGGGACAAACGGATTTCTCGTATAACTTTGAAGGTAAGGCGCGCTTCCGGACCAATGTATTTTTTCAAAAAGGGTATGTGAGTGTCACGATGCGATTTGTCGGGGAGCGTATTCGGACGCTCGAAGAGCTCAATATGCCGCCCGCGCTCTATGATTTTACCAGACAATCGCAGGGACTGGTCTTGGTGGCGGGACCGGTGGGACATGGGAAGTCGACTACGCTTGCGGCGCTTATCGATTATATCAATCACAATCAGGATAAGCACATCTTGACTATTGAAGACCCGATTGAATATGTGTACGTGCAGGATCGCTGCATCATCAATCAGCGTGAGGTGGGGGAAGATGCTAAAGATTTCCCCAAGGCGCTTCGAGCGGTCTTTCGCGAGGATGCCAATGTTGTTCTTTTGGGAGAGCTTCGGGATTTGGAGACGATGGCGACCGCGATGACGGCAGCCGAGACGGGACATCTTATTTTTGCGACGCTCCATACCAATGATTCCGCGCAGACAATCGATCGCGTGATTGATGTCTTTCCCGCGTATCAGCAAAATCAGATTCGGGCGCAGATGGCAAGCGTGCTCTTAGGGGTGGTGTCGCAACGACTCTTGCCACGGATTGGCGGCGGACGCATTCCGGCGATCGAAATTATGATTAAGAATCACGCGGTTGAAAACCTCATCCGCGAGAACAAAAGTTTCCAAATTGACAGCGTGATTGAGACCAGTCTCAAGGAAGGAATGATTTCGCTTGATCGATCACTTGCCGATTTGGTGCAACAGGGGCTTGTAGACGTGGAAGATGCGTTTCGGTTTGCAAAGAATCGAGACTATTTTCGAATGCTTGTTGGCGGTAGTAAGTAGGGGATGCTGAATAAAACAAAAAATGTATGAAATATATCTTTACCGCGAAAGATGAAGCGGGGAATGTGAAGAAAGGAACGGTAGATGCCGTCGACAGGGAGCTTGCGGCGCAAATTCTCCAGCGGAACGGTTTGGTTCCTGTTTCGGTTGAGCGTCAAAGTGCGGGATTCTCTTTTGAGAAGGAAATACAAAAGATGCTTGACCGTGTGACACAGAAAGAGTTGATGATCTTTTTCCGTCAGCTCTCAACCTTGATCGAAGCGCGCGTGCCGATTGTGAGTTCGCTCCAGGCGATTGCCGATCAATCGGATAACCGATATCTCCGAATTATTGTCAAGGAAGTTGCCGATGATCTCGAAGATGGAATGTCGTTTTCCGAGTCGTTGGGGCGTTTTCCAGATATTTTTTCACCGCTTGTCGTTAATATGGTGCGCGCTGGCGAGGTCTCTGGAAATCTGCAGAAATCGGTTACCTTTGTCGCGGACAATATCGAGCGAAACTATCTTCTCTCGTCGCGCGTGAAAGGAGCACTCTTTTATCCCGGCTTTGTCCTCTTGGTTGCTGCGATCGTTGGCTTTATCGTGATTTCGTTCATCCTTCCCAAGCTGACCGTTATGATCAAGGATCTCGGAGTGGCTATTCCGTGGTATACGGAGATTGTGATGGGGGTCGGAGACTTTATGGGCGCCTATTGGTGGGCGGTACTCCTCGCTGTTTTTGGCGCGGTTGGTGCGCTGGTGTTCTACGCGAGAAGCGAGGACGGTCGGCGAGAATGGAACTATGTTCAGCTCAAGGTTCCCGTTATCGGGACGCTTCTGCGCTATGTCTACATCGCGCGTTTTGCCGACAATTTGAGTGCGCTTATTTCAAGCGGTATCCCGATCGTGCGCGCGCTTCATATCGTCTCCGATGTCGTCGGGAATACCGTGTATCAGGCGGTCATCCTTCGTGCTGCGGACGAGGTGAAGACCGGGAAGACGATCAGCTCGGTCTTCGCGCGATCGACCGAGTTCCCGCCCATTGTGTCGAGAATGATCTTGATCGGTGAAGAAACCGGCAAGATGAACCATGTCCTTGATAGTACGTCGCGCTTCTATAGTCAGGAGGTCGACAATATCACGCGAAACTTGACATCCTTGATTGAACCGGTTTTGATCGTCCTCCTCGGTATCGGTGTGGGTATTCTCGTCGTTTCTGTTATAATGCCGATATACAATATTACGGGGAGTATCGCGTGAGGTAGGAAGAGAAAATACAAAAGAGGTTTCTGCGAATTACGAATCGGTACAAATATACAAATGAGTAAGGCTATCCCTGTTCGTTTCCAGTTCCGTGTCCCTATCTCTTATTTTCGAGGTATGAAATCGTCGCGATTGGGATTTACTCTCATCGAACTTCTGATCGTGATTGCGATCATCGGTATCCTGGCGAGTATCGTGCTGGTGTATCTTGGGAGTGCTCGGGAAAAGGCGAAGACTGCGAACTTCAAGCGAGTGGTGCATTCAATGCAGGCGAGAGCCGTGGAAGAGTGTGATAGCGGAGGAGGTGATCCTTCGACATGGAGCGATGTTCCTTCGACGGTGAATGTTTCGAGCGTCGATGACTGGTCATGTGTTGCGGGAGGTGAGGTCCTATTTCTTATTCAGGTTGAATCCACCCAATTGAGTACAGTTTGTACTGCCACGATAGATGAAACCGGTATTACAAGCTTTAAACTTCCTGATGGAGTTACTGACTGCTAGTGTCTATTTCTGGGAAGTCTTCAAGAATATATAAACAGAAAGGAGGTGAGAAACTATGAAAAAAACAAAAGGTTTTACCCTTATTGAACTTTTGATCGTTATTGCGATTATTGGAATTTTGGCGAGCATTGTATTGGTGAGTTTGAGTAGTGCCAGAGAGAAAGCAAAGATATCAGCTTTTAAGGCGCAGGTGCATTCGATTCAGGCGCATACGGTTCTTCAGTGCGATTCAGCTACATTAGTAGCAGCTGATTTTGCAGGTCCGACAACGGGAACTAATTATGTGACCACTCCTGGTAGCGTCACTACACAAAGCTGTGGACCAACTGGCGGTGGCACTTTTTCGAATGCAGTGACTTCGAATGGTCTTGCGACGGCGTGTACGGCAACTGTTACATCTGAGGGTGTAACTTTTAGTCCTTGTTAGAAGTGGGAAGTTGGTCAAGTATCTTTTCTCGGCATGAGTATGCGGGGGCGCTCCGGTAAATATCGGGGCGCTCTTTGCGTTGTGTGGGGGCGAAATTTTTTTGACGCGCGGGGTGGGGGAGGGTATACTGTAAGGGTGTTTGCTGTATCTGAAAAATAAAAAAAATCGTGTGTTTCTTTTTGTTGCTTTTTTTGGGTTTGGGCTCATCGTGGGGAGTTTCCTCAATGCCGTCCTCTGGCGGATGAAGGAGGGGATGACTTTGGGCGGGCGGAGTATGTGTCCCAGGTGCCGCGCGAAGATCGCGTGGTATGACAATATCCCGATGGTGTCATTTCTCATTCTCGGAGGGAAATGTCGCGCGTGTCGAGAGAAGATATCGTGGCGGTATCCGGCGATTGAATGTTCGACCGGGCTTCTTTTTGCGCTCATTGGGAACGAGTTTTTCGTGTGGTGGGATGCGTCGTCATGGGTGCTTACGACGCTCTATCTTGTTTCCGGGGCGATTCTCATCCTTATTTTCCTCCACGATCTCGAGACGATGGAGATTCCGAATATTCTTCTTTGGATCGGAGTCGGGTCGGCGCTTCCGCTCCTTCTCGTTCTCGATGCGATCGGGTTTCACTCGGGCGTTTCGCCATGGTCCCTCTCGCTTCATTCCGGCATACTTGCCGCTCTCGTCGGTTTTTTGCCGCTTTTTCTCTTGTCGGCGCTCTCGCGGGAGACGTGGATGGGAATGGGAGATGGATTTCTTGCGTTTTTCCTGGGGCTTGTCGTCGGGTGGCCGCATATGCTTGTCGCGCTTGTCCTCGCCTTTGCCCTGGGTTCGGTGGTGGGCATTTTTTTGATTCTTCTTAAGAAAAAAGGAATGCGGAGTCAGGTACCTCTCGGGCCATTTCTCATTGTCGGCGCCTTCCTCGCGCTCTTTCTCCCCGAATGGTTTCCGGGAATTTTCGATATGTTTTTCTTGTATTGGTAGCGTTTGCGTCTTGACGCCGTATTTTTTTATTGATTTTTTTTCGGTTTGCGCGAGGTGTGGTATACTTGCACTAGCTTCGAATTTCCAATTTCTCATTTATGCGTTTTTCTCGCGGGTTTTCTCTGGTGGAAGTTATGACGGTTATCGCTTTTATCGGTATTATGACCGGGGTGGTTTTTGTGTCTATGTCGGGGAAGCGCACGGAGACAGCGCTCAAGGTGGCGGCGCGCGAGGTGGCGGCGGCGATTCGTACCGCGCAGAGCAACGCCCTTGCGGGCGTGCGAGATCCGGTGAATGGCAATGGACTTTGTTTTCATCGAGTGAAATATTTTGATTCCGGAACATATAAGATATGGATAAATCACCTGAGAAGTGGTAATTCTCGTGTTTGCACTAATTCAGGTGATATTGATGAAAAAGAGTGGAGTACTTTTTCTTTGAAAAACGGCGTAACTTTTCAAGCTGACTGGAATGGCGCTTCGAACGGTATTGTTTTCGGTGTTCCGCGGGCCAATGTTGACAATTTGGGTGGGGCGGCACGAGCGATTGTTCTTACGAAGGGGAGTACGCGCCTTGCCGTATGTGTACTCGCTTCCGGTACGGTGATTGAGCAACCGATAGGAACGACTACTTGCCCATAGTTTTCTTGTATGATTCTTATCAAGAACAAAACCAAACGGCACATCTGTAGAGGATTTTCCTTTCTTGAGGTAATCATCTCGATTTTTGTGTTGTCGGTTGGGTTTCTCGGCGTGATTCAGCTCGCGACGACGACGTTGGGGCAGTCCTTTCTCCAGCGCGATGCCGTAATCGCCTCGATGCTCGCTCAGGAGGGCGTCGAACTGGTGCACAATATCCGGTATACGAATCTCGCGAAGGGTGACCCCGCCTTTACCAATATTACAGCGGGGGATCATCGGATCAGTGCGACGAATAACCCTCCCGCCTTGGGATCTGGTTCTTATCAACTGTCTCTCAATTCGAATGGTGAATACGGTTATAGCGGAGCGACGCCGACGAAGTTTCATCGGAAGATTATTATTTCCGGCGCCGGAGCTACCCGAAACGTAACTAGCATTGTTTCCTGGAGATTGGTGGAGGGAGTATTTCCTGCCGCAAATGAGGCAAATTGCAATATGCTATCTCGATGTGTATTTGTGCGGGCGCAACTCCAAGAAGAATAGGGAGAGAAAAAAGTTTTTATTGTTCGCGTTTTGTATCCATCTCAACGATAATTGATCGTGTATGAAGTCAATGAATCGCCATTCTCGCGGGTTCTCGCTCTTGGAGGTGCTTATCGCGACCTTTATTTTCTCTATCGTTATGGTGAGTGTCGTGTCGTACTTTGTGAATATCACCGCGGCGAATCAGAACACGAAACGCCTTCAACAAAATTTGGAAGATACTCGCTTTGCTATGAATCGTATCGCGAAGGTATTACGGACATCAGTGGTTGTCACTCCGAGTTCTAACGCTTCCAATATTGGCACTCTACGCGTCTATGATTATTCGCAGGCCGGATGCGTGGAATATACTTTTGATAGCAACTCAAATTCCCTTCGGGAGCGTTTTGCTGTGAAGCCTGGTACTGAGACGAATGAAAAGACGTGGTGCCGTACAACGTCTTCATTGAGTTCGCCCTCCTCCCTTGTGAATGTTATGGATGGGACGTTTGCTGGTCATTTTAATGCGGTTCCTTCCAAGGATACTGCTTCTGCTGGTTCTGGAAATGAAGAGGCGGGGCGAGTGATTATAAGTGCGACTATTGCGCGACGCGCTCTGTCCTCAACGATTCAGACGACGGTTTCTCTGCGAAATTACGAGGAAATAGCACCGTAAGTTACAGGCTGTTTCTTGTACTGAGCGAATGACGGGGCAAACCCCTGTTTTCTTGTTTTCGGCTTCACTCTGCGGTATACTCGAGCTATGGAACATCGTGATGCCACAGTGAGAATCGAACAATTACGAGTGGAGATAGAGCGTCACCAACGGCTCTACCATACGCTCGACGCGCCGGAAATTTCGGACGCGGCGTACGATTCCCTTCTGGAGGAACTCCTTCGGCTTGAACGGACATTTCCCGAGCTCGACTCGCCAACCTCTCCTTCGAAGCGCGTCGGGGGTGTGCCGCTTTCTGCCTTCGTCAAGGTGCGGCACGAGGTGGAACAGCGCTCGTTTGATGACGCGTTTGACGCTTCGGAAATGCGAAGATGGGAAGAGCGAAACGACAAACTCTTGGAGAAATCGGGCGCCGATATTCGAAATCGTTCTTATGATTGTGAGCTCAAGATAGACGGACTCAAAATCGTGCTCACCTATGAACAAGGCGTTCTCACGCGCGCGGCGACGCGCGGCGACGGCATGGTTGGCGAAGACGTGACGGAAAATATCCGGACGATCGCGAGCGTGCCGCTTCGACTTGCCGAACCGATCGATATCGTCGTCGGTGGAGAGGCGTGGCTTTCCAAGAAGGAACTTGCGCGTATCAATGAGGAGCGAGCGCGAGAGGGTCTCGCGATTTTTGCCAATACGCGAAATGCCGCCGCGGGAAGTATTCGTCAGCTCGATTCGAAAATTGTCGCCAAGAGAAAGTTGGATTCGTTTGTGTACGATATAGAGAAAATTTCCAATGATCAATTTTCAATTTTCAAAAATATTCCCAAGATGCAAACGGGGGAGTTGGAGTTGTTGAAGCAACTCGGGTTTAAGGTAAATCCGGAATTTCGGGTGTGCAAAAATCTCGAAGAAGTGGAGCGGTATTATGAGGAGTGGGGGAAAAAACGAGCGCATTTGGAATATGAAATAGATGGAATTGTGGTGAAGATAGAATCGCTTGAACTCCAAACAATGCTCGGCGCGACGGGGAAAGCACCGCGCTGGGGGATTGCGTACAAATTTCCGGCGGAGGAAGTGACGACCTTGGTAGAGTCGATAGAGGTGCAGGTGGGGCGGACGGGGGCGCTCACGCCGGTTGCGCACCTCTCTCCCGTTCGGGTCGCCGGTTCGACCGTGTCGCGCGCGACGCTTCACAATGAAGATGAAATTCGCCGGCTTGATGTGCGCGCGGGCGATACGGTTGTTCTCCGAAAAGCGGGCGACGTTATCCCGGAAATCGTGCGCGTCCTCGGAAACTTCCGGACGGGAAAGGAAAGGCTCTTTCGTATGCCAAAGACGTGCCCCGCGTGCGGCTCGCCGGTTTCGCGAGTCCCAATCGGACAGAAACAATTAAAAATGAAAAATGAACAGGCGAAAGTCGACATTCGAATGCCGAAAGCCGAAAGCCGAAGGCTGAAAGCTGAAGCTGTGAGTGCCGCGCACTATTGTACCAATCCGAAGTGTTCCGCGACGGAGCGGGAAAAAATCATTCACGCGGTCGGGCGGAAGGGGTTTGACATCGCGGGATTTGGTGAAAAAGTGGCGGAGCAGTTGTTTGAGGAGGGGCCTGTTTCGGACATCTCCGATATTTTCGAACTCAAAGAGGGCGATCTCCTCCCTCTCGAACGCTTTGCGGAGAAATCAGCGGAGAAGCTCGTCTCGGCGATTGAGAAGAGCCGGACGATTTCGTTTCCGAAATTTCTCTTCGCGCTCGGCATCCGGCATGTGGGAGAGGAGAATGCGTTTTTGATTACAAAAACAATTCAAAATGAAAAATTAAAAATGAAAAATGAGGAAAAATCCGGAAACATTTCCATGAGAAATCTTGCGGATATTATACGGGTGTTTCCGATGGTGTCGGCGGAGGAGTGGGCGAGTGTGAGGGGGATCGGGGAGAAGGCGGGGGAGAGTCTCGCATCGTGGTTTGGGGATGGCAAGAACCTCGAGCGACTGCGGAAAATGGAGCGGCTTGGCGTGAACGTTCTCTTTGAAACATCAGAAGTGTCTTCCGAGTTGTCGCCGATTGCCGGGAAAACCTTTGTGTTGACCGGCGAACTCTCCCGCTTTACACGCGACGAGGCAAAAGATATGATACGGAAGAGGGGTGGCGATGTCTCGTCGTCCGTGAGCAAGAAAACGAATTTCGTGGTCGCGGGCGGTAGTCCGGGATCGAAACTCGACAAGGCGAAGGAACTCGGCGTGCGAGTGTTGAGCGAGGAAGAGTTTGTGGAAATGGTGGGGAGACAGGATTTTTGAGGAAACCTTGAAAGGAGAATGACAAAACAAGGTATTTTTTTGGTTCTATGGAATTTATAGTTTTTGTCCTATCGGTTGGGATAATTGCGCTTCTTTTTCACGGTGCAATTCTTGTTTTGGTTTCAAAACTTTTTAAAGTGGAGAATCTGAGTTATAGGAAGTCTCTCATTACCTTGGTTGCTTGTGCTATTGTGAGCTTTGCGGTTGGAGCTGTTTTCTATGTGCTCAATTTTGGTTTTTTGGTGAATGTTCTTGCAAGCGTGGCGGCATTTTTTATGTTCCACTTCTTTTACAAAAAGTATTATTTGAGTTCATGGAAGAGATCTCTGGGAATTTATGTTACTTTTTTAGGAATAAGTTTTATTATTTCTATTCTCGTGGTTATCCCGACTCGCCTTTTTCTTTTTTCACCATTTTTTGTGAGCGGAGACGCGATGAGTCCGACATACAATGATGGTGACTATTTATTAGCCGCTAAATTTGGGAGAAGTTTTTCCAGGGGGGACGTTATTGTCTTTGAACATGAGGGTCACGTCAGAGCATTTCTTATAAAAAGAATCATTGGACTTCCTGGGGAGAAGGTTGATATACGAAATGGGAAGGTGTTTATAAATGATCAGGTTCTTAATGAGGGGTATGTTTCCGGTGAAACTGCCGGGACTTTTTCTGTCGCGCTTGACCATGACCAATATTTTGTGCTTGGTGATAATAGAGGGAAAAGTCTTGATTCTCGAAGTTTTGGACCCATTGCTGGGTCAAGTATTGAGGGGAAAGCCTTTCTGGCATTTCCAAGTTTATGAGAATAGTCTAAGATTGATTGGCTTAACCTGCTCTCGTATGCTCTCAAGGGAAGAAGTAAAACATATTGCGCAACTCGCGCGGATTGGGTTGGAAGATACGGAAATTGAGAAATTTCGGACGGATCTTTCGGCGGTGTTGGATTCGTTTGCGGAATTGCAACGGGCGGATGTTTCGGGCGTTGAGCCGTTTGAACTCATGCCCGGTGTTCAAAACGCGCTTCGCGATGATGTCGTAAAGCTTCCCGATTCGGATGAACGCGCGCGAATTATTTCTCTATTTCCGCGAAAAGAAGGAAATGCTCTCAAAGTGAAAGCGGTGTTTTAGGTTTCCGGCGGTCGGTAATCAGCAATCAGTAGTCAGTAGTTAGCAATCGGCAATCAGCTTTCAGTTTTTTTGATATCCCCCATTCTCTTCTATGATTCGAGAACTTCACAAACAACTTTTGAATGGCGAAACAACCTCGGTCGCGTTGACTGAGCAATGTTTTGATGCGATTGAGAAGAGAGATGGCGAGATCGGGGCGTATTTGACGCTTATGAAAGAGTCGGCGCTTCGGGAGGCGCATGAGGTGGATGAGCGGATACGGCGCGGCGAAAATGTCGATCTCTTGGCGGGGATTCCGTGTGCGGTGAAAGATAATATGTGTGTGATGGGCGTGCGGACGACGGCGGCTTCCAAAATTCTCGACAACTATATCGCGCCTTTTGACGCGACGGTGGTCAAAGAATTGAAAGAGGTTGGCGCGGTTATGCTCGGGAAGACCAATATGGATGAGTTTGCCATGGGCTCTTCGACCGAATCGAGCGCGTACCAGCAAACGAAGAATCCGCACGATACGGAGCGCGTGCCGGGGGGTTCCTCGGGCGGATCGGCGGCGGCGGTCGCGGGAGATCTCGCAATTTTTGCGCTGGGGTCGGATACGGGCGGCTCTATCAGACAGCCGGCGTCGTTTTGCGGGGTTGTGGGAATGAAGCCTACCTATGGTCGCGTGTCGCGGCACGGGCTTCTCGCGATGGCGTCGAGCCTCGATCAGATTGGACCTCTCACGCGGACGGTTGAAGACGCAGCGATCGTGCTCTCCCGCATCGCTGGCGAAGACGCGATGGACGCGACGAGTGCCGAGAGCGGCGGGAAATCCTATGAAAATTTTCTCTCGGGCGATATAACGGGGAAAAGGATTGGCATTCCACGGGAATATTTCTCCGACGCGCTCGATTCGTCGGTGCGCGCGGTCGCGGAGCGGGCGATTGAGCAGTTTCGCATTCTCGGCGCCACGATCGTGAATATCTCGCTCCCGTCGAGTCGCCTGGCACTCCCGACCTACTACGTCATTATGCCGGCCGAAGTGAGTTCGAATCTCGCGCGTTTTGACGGTATTCGCTACGGACTCTCAATCGACGATGAGGAGCGATCACCGCTCGAAAAGTCGGGACTCTTTGAAACCTATCTCGACACGCGGGAATACGGCTTTGGCAAGGAGGTAAAGCGGCGTATTATGCTCGGAACCTATGCCCTTTCCGCCGGATATTACGATGCCTATTATGTGAAGGCGCAAAAAGTTCGCACGCTCCTGCGGCGCGAATTCGAACAAGCGTTTCTCGATGTGGACTTCATTTTCTCGCCGACCACGCCGGAAGTCGCGTTTCGATTTGGCGCGAAAGCCGAGGATCCGCTCTCGATGTACCTTTCCGATATCTATACGGTGACGGCGAATTTGGTCGGCGTGCCGGCGATTTCGTTTCCGATCGGCTTTGTTGAGGAAAATGGCAAGAAGCTCCCGCTCGGCGGACAACTTATGGGCAAATGGTTTGACGAAGAGGGCATTTTGAATGCGGCACATGCGTTCGAACGGAGTTTGTTGTAAAACTATAAATATAATTCACCATACGCATCGATTCCATTTTCGTCATTCCCGTCCCGCCGCGGCGGGAGGAATCCAGGCGCCACTTGTCAAATGTAACTGTTTTACGAACAAAGTCTGCAGTATGTTTTCTGAAAGCTGGTGGAATCTGGATACCCGCTCCCCACCTTCGCGAGGACAGGCATGCGGGTATGACGGGTTAGAGTTTTTGGATTTATTTCAATACGCGCGTAAAGTGATAACATAATATGAATTCTTCCGATGATTTTGTTTCTGTCATTCAAACGGTTTTCGAGGCGGTGACGGCTTCGACAACGTTTTCGTTGTTGCTGGGTTTTTTGGGGCTCTACTGTCTCGTGTTGTTTGCCGATATCGTACTGCTTTTCATATTGCGCCCCGTGGGCGGCGATCTCAAGAAGGGATTTTTCGGGACGAAAGAGCGACCGCTCGCGTCGGCGCGAAGTCTTAATCGCGAATGGAAAAATATAGAGGCTCGATTGGGGTGTCCTACCCCTTCGGAATACAAGTTGGCGATTCTCGAGGCGGATGCCTTTTTGGATCGGGTGCTTTCGGAGATGGGATATGCGGGAAGTGACGCCGGCGGACGGATCGAGGCTATCCCGCCCGGGCATTTCTCGAAGCTCGATGCGCTTCGCGAGGCTCATGAGGCAAGAAACCGTGTCGTGCTCGAGCGCAACTTCGTACTCGGCAAGACCGAAGCGGCTCGCGTTCTCGGTCTCTATCGGGAATTTCTCGAAGAAGCGGAGATTCTTTCGTAACCGATTGTCCCCTATGCGGCATCAGTTGACCGAAAGCGGCGCGTGTTTTTGGCATTGACAGCCGGGTCTTTTTCGAGTACTTTGAGAGTATCGAGAGCCCCAAAGAGTCCACAAGGGCTCTTTAAAAAACTCGAAAAACTATGCAAAAAATAGTCGAATATCTCTCTGCCGCCAAGACGGAGGCGCTAAAGATCAATTGGCCGTCGCGAGAGCAGGTGATGCGGTATACTATTATCGTTATCGGTGTCTCGGCTTTTGTCGCGGTTCTTCTCGGGAGTCTCGACTATGTTTTCGGTAAGGTTTTCCAGAAGATCATCCTTGGACTGTAGGTTCGCGATTCCCAATTTCCAACGCTACTCACTACTCACTACGTATCTCTTATCTTATGGCCAAACAAACGCAACATCACGGACGGGCATGGTATGTGCTTCATACCTATTCCGGCTACGAGGATAATGTGGCGCGGAACCTGACGCAGCGAATCGAATCCATGGGGATGCAGGATTTTATTTTCGATATCATGGTGCCCAAGGAAAAGAAGATCAATATGAAAAACGGGAAGCGCGTCGTGATGGAGGAGCGCATCTATCCCGGATACATTCTGGTCGATATGATTGTGACGGATGCATCGTGGTACGTAGTCCGGAACACGCCGAATGTGACCGGTTTTATCGGACTCGGTACGACGCCGACACCGGTTGACCCCAAGGAAATAGAAGCACTCAAAAAGCGAATGGGCGTCGAAGAGCCGAAATTCAAAATCGATGTCAGGAAGGGTGATCCGGTCAAGATTGTGGACGGTCCCTTTAAAAACTTTGACGGAAAGGTTGAAGAAACCGATGAGGCAAAGGGTAAGGTGAAGGTGTTGGTCTCGCTTTTCGGTCGCGAGACGCCGGTTGAGCTCGACTTTTTGCAGATTAAGAAAGTGTAAGTAAAACAGGAATAAAGAATGAAGAATAGAGAATGAGGCTTTGGATTTTTAAAGAGAAGGAAGGTACATATCTGAAACATGCTTGATTCATAATTCCTGATTCCTAATTCTTTTTTGCGTATGGCGAACATCAAAACTGTTATCAAGCTGCAGATTCCCGGAGGAAAGGCGAATCCGGCGCCGCCGGTGGGGCCGGCTTTGGGTCAGCATGGGCTCAATATTCAGGACTTCTGCGTGAAGTTCAATGAGGCGACCAAAGACAAAATGGGTGATATCATTCCGGCGGAAATCACCGTTTTTGAAGATCGAACCTTTACTTTCGTCCTGAAAACTCCACCCGCCGCCGAGCTTCTCAAGAAAGCAGCGAAAGCGTCGAAGGGCGCCGCGAATCCCCTCAAAGACAAAGCGGGTTCAGTTACGACCGATCAGCTTCGCGAAATCGCCACGATGAAGATGGTGGACCTGAATGCCAATGACGTCGACGCGGCGATGAAAATTGTCGCCGGCACCGCGCGAAGTATGGGGATCAAAGTGGAGGGATAATTTTTATTCTGTGGGAGATTTTCTTTTTGTAAAGAAAATCGTTTGCACCACGAAACGAGTATGAAACATGGGAAAAAGTATCGGCAGATTGCCGAGCGGATTGAGAAAGGAAAAGCATATGAAGTAAGTGAGGCGCTCGCGATACTCCGCGAGGCGCCACTTGCAAAGTTTGACGAATCGGTTGAGTTGCATCTCCATCTCGGCATCGATCGGAAGAAAACCGATCAGCAGGTGCGCGGAACCATCATTTTTCCCAACGGTCTTGGGAAGATGAGGAAAATTGCGGTTATCACTTCGACCAAGGCAACCGAAGCCAAAGAATCCGGCGCGGATGTCGTGGGCGGCGAGGAGCTGATTGCCGAAATCAAGGAGGGGAAGCTTCTGCCCGGAGCGCATTTCGATATTTTGCTCGCGACTCCCGAAATGATGCCAAAACTGGCGCAGGTTGCCAAAATTCTGGGACCAAAAGGTCTTATGCCCAATCCCAAAAATGAAACGGTGACGACCAAGGTGAAGGACGCGGTCGTCGCGCTCAAGAAGGGAAGCAAGGCGAGTTTCAAAACGGATGATTCCGGAAATATTCATCAGGCGGTCGGCAAGGTATCACTCGCCCCCGAAAAGCTTTCCGAAAATATTACCGCTTTTGTTGAGTCTGTACATCGCTTGAAGCCGGACGGTCTGAAGGGCAAGCTCATTCTTTCCGCGACGCTTACGACTACCATGGGACCCGGTATTCGAGTGCGGGTGTAGTCGCTTTCCTTTTTCTGAAAACCGACCTTGCCGCCGACAAGGTCGGTTTTCGCTTCCTCTTTCGCTCTGTGATACAATGCGTATGTGTCGGACGATCGGATCTGGGTTTTTTCCGTGCGATATGTATCATGTTCGACTGGAACAATTCGAAGGACCGTTGCCGCTTCTTCTCGCGCTTATTGAGAAGGAGAAGCTCGATATTACGCGCCTTTCGCTTGCCGTGGTGGCAGAACAGTACCTTTCGCATATCGCTCGCAAGGAGCATGATTCGCTCCCGAATCTTTCGCAATTTCTCTCTATCGCTTCGCGGCTGATGCTTCTCAAATCCCAAGCTCTCTTGCCGACGCTTTCTCTGACGGATGAGGAGGAAGAATCGGTTGAGGAACTCGAGAGGCGACTCAGGGAGTACCAGCGGTATCGGGAGGCGGCGCTTCGGCTGGGGAATCTTTTTTCGCTTGGTCGTCGGAGTTTTCGCCGTGAGCCGAGCTTTGAGATGTTTGAAGCGGTTGCGCCGCCTACGGGTCTTTCGGCGGAAATCCTTCGAGATGCGTTTACGCGTGTCTTGGATGGTGTTCCGTTTTCCGAAGCATATGACGAAGAAACGCTTCCGGAAACGGTGACGATTGAAGAGCGGATGGCATTTCTTGAAGATCGACTGTCGCGGTCTGCGGATATGCTCTTTTCCGAGGTAATATCCGTTTCGAAAGATCGGGTTGAGGCAATTGTTTCGTTTTTGGCGCTCCTTGAGCTTATTCGTCGAAATTCGTTTTTTGTTGAACAGGGAGAACTCTTCGGGGAAATACGCTTTCGTCGATCGGAAACCTTATTGTGAACCCTATGGATACCGGAAAAATGGCATCTATTCTTGAATCAATACTTTTCGTATCGGGAGATCCCGTTTCGGTTGATCGATTGGCGCATGCCTTGGATGTTTCGGAGGAAGAAGTCGGGAAGGCGATCGATGTACTGCAAGCATCGTATGAGCGAGATGATCGAGGACTTGTGCTTGTTGGGAGGGATGGGGGCGTGCTCCTCGCGACACGCCCGGAATACGCAAACATTCTCGAGCGTTTTGTCGCGAGTGAGCGGGAAGGAGCACTCTCTCGGGCGGCGTTGGAGACACTTTCGATTGTCGCGTATCGAGGTCCGATTGGTCGCGCCGATATTGAGGCGATTCGCGGGGTCAACTCAACGATAACGCTTCGCAACCTCTTATTGCGCGGTCTTGTCGAGCGAAGCGGCAATCCGGATGACGCGCGCGGCTTCCTCTACTCAACGTCTTTTTTATTTTTGGAAACTCTCGGACTTCGGGAGAATGCGGAGTTGCCGGAGTACGAGATTCTTTCCAAAGATGAGCGTCTCTCACCGGCTGTATCCGAAAATTCAGAAAAGATTTTATGAATCGCACTCACTTCATCGCTTTTTCGATTATTTTTTCCGCCGTTATCGGTCTTGTCGGGCTGACGTTTGTCGGTTTCTCATTTTTTTTCGTTCACAATGTAACGGAACAAAGTTCCGGTGAGCGCGTGGCGGATGAGGGATTGCTCAATCCGATTGTGGCGGGCGTCTCGCAGGAAGGAGACCAGCGGGACATCCCGGTATCTTTTGAGTCTCGTGGGCACGCGGCAGAATTTCGTCCGATTCGGAAAGAAGGCGTGTATGATCTCTCACTTCCTTCGGCGCACGCGAGCGTTGTTATGGATACCGAATCCGGCGTGGTGCTTCAGGAGAAGAACGCGCACGAGCGTCGCCAAATCGCGTCTCTCACAAAGTTGATGACGGCGATGCTGGTTGCCGAGCGAATCGAAAATATGGATGAGCCGGTGACAATCGACGCGGAAATGATCGCGACGGAAGGAACGAGAGTCGGATGTCCGCGGACGGGATTTTGCAACGGGATGCGGCTTCGCGAAGGGGAACGACTCACAGTACGAGATCTTCTTAAGGCGGCGCTGATGAATAGCGCGAACGATGCCGCGCTCGCCCTCGCGAAACATATTTCCGGATCGTCGGAGACGTTTGTGGAGCTTATGAATGCGCGCGCGCGTACCTTGGGGCTTCAAAATACCCATTTTTGCACGCCGTCCGGCCTCGAGCTGGACGGGCGAGAATCCGAGTGCTATTCCTCCGCTTTCGATGTTGCTCGCATCGCGTCTCAGGCGCTCAAACATGACATCCTCTGGGAACTCGCGCGCACGCCGTCCGCAACGATCGTCTCGGTTGATGGGAAGTACTCGCATGATATTTTCAATACGGATGTTTTGCTCGGGGAATACCCCGATCTCATCGGGGCAAAAACGGGATTCACGCCACTTGCCGGGTATTCGCTTCTCGCTATTTCTTCCGATCCGGAGCGCCAGCATCGAGTTGTTTCGGTGGTCTTGAATGATCCGGAGCGGTGGTCGAGTGTCAAAAAAATGTTCGCCTGGGCATTTCAATCTCACTATTGGCGCTAACGTTTATGCAAGTTTCCGATATTCAAACGATTCCGGAGGTGATCAACGTGCTCAAAGTCCTGGTGACGGGACTGGTATCGTTTTGTCTCGCTTTCTTTTTGACGCCGCTCTGGACGCACATACTCTACCGATACAAAATCGGTATTCGCATCAAAGAGCGCGGCGTGTCCGGCGACGCGCTCACTTTTGTGAGTTCGCTTCACGCGGGGAAGGCGGGGACGCCGACGATGGGCGGTGTGATCGTGTGGTTTTCGGTCGTGTTTTTGGCGCTCTATTCGCACTTTATTTTTCCGGCGCTCGCGGAGTTTTTCAATACGAATTTCATCGCGCGACTTGATTTTTTTAGTCGGTCGCAGGTGTGGCTTCCACTCTTCGCGCTCGCTTCCGGAGGCGCTTTGGGACTCCTTGACGATTGGATGAGTGTGCGCGGTATCGGCAAGAATAAAGGGGGCGGTATGCGGTTTTTGATGCGGTTTTGGTGGCTTATCGCGATTGCCGGGACGGGTGCGTGGTGGTTCTATGAGAAGCTCGGTTGGGATCAAATTCACATTCCGGCGATGGGGGACTTTTCGATCGGGTGGTGGTATATTCCGGTTTTTATGTTCATCATTCTTTTTGCCGCGATTTCCTCAAATGAAACGGATGGGTTGGATGGACTGAATGGCGGCGTGCTTTTGATGGCGTTTGGCTCCTTCGCGCTTATCGCGTTTTTCCAAAACAAGATGGATCTCGCAGCGTTTTGCGCGGCGATTACCGGCGCACTCCTCGCTTTCCTCTGGTTCAATATTTATCCGGCGCGTTTTTTTATGGGGGATACGGGAGCGGTGTCCCTTGGCGTGACGCTCGGTGTTGTCGCGATGCTCACGAATTCCGCGCTCGCGCTTTTTATTATTGTCTTTCTCTACGTACTTGAATCGGGGAGTGTTATCATTCAACTCTTCAGTAAAAAATTCTTCAAGCGAAAAGTCTTTCTTGCGGCGCCGATTCATCATCACTTCGAGGCGATCGGCTGGCCCGAACCCAAGGTCGTGATGCGCGCCTGGATTTTCACCGTCATCACCGCGACCCTCGGCACGATCATCGCCATTCTCGGTATGGGGAAGTATCATTGATTTCAACTCCTAACCCCCGACCCCCTGTCTCTAACTTCTAACTTCTAACTTCTAACTTCTAACTTCTAACTTCTAACTTCTAACTTATTGTCCTATGGCTCTTCGAAGCGTTTTGGATGCGGATGTGGCGGGGAAAAAGGTGCTCGTGCGGGTGGATTGCAATGTCGAGCTCGATGAACGGCGAGATGTAAAGGAGAAATACAAAGTGGAAGCGGCGCGAAAAACGGTCGAGTACCTTCTTTCAAAGGGAGCGAAAGTGGCGCTTGCGACGCATTTGGGGCGCCCTGACGGGAAGCGCGACGACGCTTTTTCCGTGAGGCATATTGCCGACGATGTCGAGCGAATCTTGGCGCGGAGTGTTCGATTTGTAGACGAGTGCGTCGGCGAGAAGGTCTCAAAAGCACTTGGCGAACTCTCGGCGAATGAACTCTTACTTCTTGAGAATGTTCGGTTTTCGTCCGGGGATGAATCGAATGACGCTGATTTCGCGCGCGCGCTTGCCGAACCGTTCGACCTTTTTGTGAATGACGCCTTCAGCGTGTGCCATCGCGATCAGGCGAGCGTGACGGGGGTGACGAAATTTTTGCCGAGTTGTGCCGGCATTCATCTTGTGGAAGAAGTGAAACAGTTGACGGATGTTCGGGAACGGCCGGCTCGTCCGGCGGTTGCCATTGTGGGAGGCGCCAAAATTGAAACCAAGCTCCCAATCATTCGTATGTTCGAAGAAAAATACGATCGCGTGTTGGTTGGCGGGAAGGTGGCGTGCGAGGCGCAGGATGAGAGCATTTCTTTTTCCGAGAAAGTGATGTTGCCGGAGGACTACGCGCCGGAGCGGCAAGATATCGGACGTAACACATTGCTCAAATTTCGCGAAGAAATATTGAAGGCGAAAACAGTGGTATGGAACGGTCCTCTGGGAAAGTTTGAGAATCCGGAATACGCCGCGGGTACGCGTATGACGCTCGAATCCATTATCGAGAGCGGAGCTTTTTCGGTAATCGGCGGCGGTGAAACGATTATCGCCCTTGAGGAAGCGGGGGTCTTCCAGAAGATCTCTTTTGTTTCAACTGGCGGCGGCGCTATGCTTGAATTTTTGAGCGGTGATCCTCTCCCGGGACTTTTGGCGCTTGAGGGGTAGGCTTTTTCGTCCCGCATCGAAAGTAACTTCACTCGTCCAATTTTGGCAAGGGAATGTAAAGATAGGTGGACGCATACAGCTATTTGACAAAAATATGTGACGGAATCTATACTGTCACTATGACAATGACGACGAAAAATTCGACGCGCGCGGGATGGGGTTTTCAGGACCGCTTCTTCCTTGCGTGTGTCATTGCGCGCAAGAAGCGCACATATTCGTCGGGGTTGTCCTAAAGGAGTAGCGGAAAAAGGAAAGAGAAAAAGACCCCCGACGAAAGAAGTCGGGATTTTTGTTCGTTAAGTTTGTTCATTAAAAAAGAGGTGCTGTATGACCGAAGAAGTACTTTCCGGAGGTTTTGAGGAATATGGTAGGAATCCCGGTTTGAGGGTGCCCCATCGAGTTTCGCTCAGACGCAAGCCCTGGGAGTATGGCAAGGAAAGAGTGATTCTTGTGGGTGATTCGGAAAAGGGAACGGGCCATTCCGTGGTTTTGAGAAATCAGACTGAGGGTTGAAACAATGAGTCGCAGTCTTTCGAAGGAAGAGGGGCGACAAGGGAAGGAATAACTATTTCTTCCACACGAGAGAAGGCGATGCAAACATCATCGCCTTTTGATTTTTCCTGAGGGGCGTGATAGGGTTGTGGGAGACGTTTCGGGCTGTAGTATACCGGTAGTACGCGTCCATGGGGTGGATGTAGACCGGGTTCAATTCCCGGCAGCCCGACTTGTAGATGCAAACGAAAAATCTCTCCCGTTTCGGCAGGAGAGATTTTTTGTAGGTTGAAATGTGGTGAAATCTATTTGCGGTTTTTGAGAAGGTCGCGGATTTCGGTGAGGAGGAGTTCTTGTTTCGGCGTTTGGGCGGGCTTCTTTTCTTCCTTGGGGCGGAAGCGATTCAGCTGTTTGATGAAGAGAAAGACGGCAAACGCAGTAATGGTGAAGCCGATGATGTTAGTGAGGAAGAGCCCGTAATTGACAGTGGGAGCGCCCGCTTTTTGCGCCGCTTCGAGGGTCGGATAGGTTTTTTCGGAGAGATTCCAGTAGAGTTCGGAAAAATTGACCTTATTGAGGAGAAGTCCCAAGGGCGGCATCATAATGTCTGAAACGAGGGAGGTGACGATTTTGCCGAACGCGGTGCCGATAATAACACCGACCGCGAGATCGATGACGTTGCCTTTCACGGCAAATTCTCTGAACTCTTTGATAAAAGAAGTCATACGAAATATTTTTGAGATAGGCTCTAGTAACTGCTTGCTGCCGATTACTTGACCTCTCCTACTCTCCCGACTTTGGTGAGGGTGCGGAGGGCGCGGGTGCCGAGGCGAACGCGAACGCCACCAATTTTCTTGGTTTGGAGGTTGATCTTGAAGGTTCGCTTGGTGGCGATATTCGAGTGGCTCCTCGAATGACCGGAAGCAGTTTTGCGACCGGAGAGAGAACAGATGCGACTCATAATTGATTCGTTATGAAAAGTATGCTAAAAGGTATCATAGTGTTGTCTCGCCGTCAACTGCGACGCAACTTGCGACTTCGTACGGGCGAATAATCATTCGCCCCTACACCATCATTCTTCACTCCTTCCCCATGGCTCCTCAAGAAATAGTGCTGGTCGGTTTTTATCTTACGATCCTTCTTTACACCGTGATTCTCCATGAGATATCGCACGGCGTGATGGCGCGGTGGCTCGGCGATAAGACGGCGGAATATGCCGGGAGACTTACCCTCAATCCCGTGTCGCATGTCGATCCGGTAGGGTCGATTGTGGTGCCGCTTGTGATGTTTTTTACGACCGGATTCGCGTTTGGGTGGGCAAAGCCGGTTCCCTACAATCCCTATAATCTCAAGAATCAAGAATGGGGGCCGGTCGCAGTTGCTTTTGCTGGACCCGGGTCAAACTTCGTGATCGCGTTTGTCGCGGCGATTCTCGCGCATTTTCTCCCTATGAGTCTCGCGGAGCGCGAGGATATTTTCGCTCGCTTTTTTGGGATCATCGGTCAAGTCGGCGAATGGTCGGATCGGTGGGGCGGCTTTGCTGACGCGGTTGCCGGGTCGATTCCGGGTATTTTCTTGGGATTCCTCCTCATGGTGATTTTTTGGAACGTGCTCCTCGGCGTCTTCAATATGGTGCCGATCCCGCCACTTGACGGTTCCAAACTTCTCTATCCGCTGCTCTCCCTTAAGCCGGAAACGATTCTCTTTCTCGAACAATACGGCTTCGTGTTCTTGCTTCTTATCATCTTTTCTCCGCTCGGCGCGCTTATCCAGTGGCCGCTCAGTATCCTCCTTGATTTTTTCCTCGGCGTCGCGATGTAGGACTTCCTCACCTCGCGCATTTCTTCGTCAAATGCTCCGGTACTCGACGCTGTATATTTGAATACAGCTTACTTCGTTCCTCGCATTTTCCTCGAACTGCATCGAAGTGAGGAAGTCCTGGTGGGAAGGGTTCTAAGGCTCTCACTTTCAGGTGTTGCCCCTGGTAGTTGACACGGAGAGAAACTTCCCGTATATTCGAAAGGCAAGCGAGACTTCGCTTTTTTGTTTGTCGTTTTGATGATTTATTTTTTTACCGTACCGCTGTGCCTACTATCAATCAGCTCGTCCGCCATTCGCGGACATCGTCCGTGAAAAAGTCGAAATCGCCCGCGCTCGGGTTTGTGATGAATACGCTCAAGAATCACCCGACGGACTCAACGGGTCCCTACAAACGAGGGGTCTGCCTCAAGGTGTCGACCACAACGCCGAAAAAGCCGAACTCCGCGCTTCGCAAAATCGCGCGCGTTCGCCTGACGAACAGTATGGAGGTGACGGCGTATATTCCCGGTATCGGACACAACCTGCAGGAACACTCCATTGTGATGATTCGCGGCGGTCGAGTGAAGGACCTCCCGGGCGTGCGCTATCATATCGTTCGCGGTGTTCTCGATGCCTCCGGTGTCGGTGATCGCCGACGCGGTCGCTCCAAATACGGCGCGAAGAGACCGAAAGCATAAATGCAAAATGCAAAATTAAAAATGCAAAAATGCAGAGAGTAAAGATGATAGAGTGACTTCGGGTGTTTGTTACAAATAAGAAGATTGGTTTTTACTGAAATTTTGAATTTTTTCTCCTATGCCTCGACGGAAACGACAATTCGATAAGACCTGGAAGGTGGATTCCCGCTACGGGAACCCTCTCGTTGGGCACTTTATCGGCATGATTATGTGGGACGGCAAGAAATCCGTGGCGGAGACGCTCATCTACGATGCCTTTGAAGTGATTCGCGAGCGGACCAAGAAAGGCGGACTCAATGTCTTCGAGCAGGCGATCAAGAATGTCTCTCCGCTTCTCGAACTCAAGAGTCGCCGCGTGGGAGGGGCGAATTATCAGGTGCCGATCCCGGTCTCAGGCGATCGCCGACAAATGCTTGCGATGCGCTGGATCCGGGATGTTTGTCGCAAGAAAAAGGGGAAGCCTATGGCAGTGCGCCTCGCCGATGAGTTTCTCGATGCCGCCAACAAGACCGGTCTCGCTATGAAGAAACGCGAGGATGTTCACCGCATGGCCGAAGCCAACAAAGCCTTTGCGCACTTTGCGTAGGATCAAGGAACAAAGATCAACGAGTAATGAACAGGGAACAAGGGACGAAGAGTTTCTGTTCTTTGTTTTCGTAGAGAAACTTGAGATTTTTTAACTAAATTATTTATTGCGCCGCTATGCCTCGTACTACTTCATTGGATCATCTCCGCAATATCGGGATTATCGCGCATATAGATGCCGGGAAAACCACCACGACTGAGCGGGTGCTTTTTTATACCGGTATCACGCACAAAATTGGTGAGGTGCATGAAGGGGAGGCGACGATGGACTGGATGGAACAGGAGCGTGAGCGCGGCATCACGATCACGAGTGCGGCAACCACGTGCTATTGGAAGGATCACCAGATCAATATTATCGACACACCCGGACACGTGGATTTTACGGTCGAGGTGGAACGCTCACTCCGCGTTCTTGACGGCGGGGTTGTTGTTTTCGACGGCAAAGAGGGGGTGGAGCCGCAGTCGGAAACCGTGTGGCGGCAAGCGGACAAGTACAGCGTGCCGCGCGTGTGTTTCATTAACAAAATCGACAAAGAGGGCGCGGACTTTGAGGCGGCGCTCTCATCCATTTGGAATCGCTTGACGCCAAACGCGGTCGCGATTCAATACCCGATCGGGGTGCGGTCGGATTTTTCGGGCATTATCGATCTCATGGAAATGAAAGCCTACACATTCTCGGGCGATATGGGGGAGAAGGTCGTGCCGATTGAGATTCCCGCCGATATGACGGAAACGGTGAAACAGTGGCGCGCTACCATGGTGGAGAAAATCGCCGAGACGGACGATACGCTCATTGAGAAATTTGTGGGCGGCGAGGATATTTCCGTCGCGGAGCTCAAAGCCGCGCTCCGAAAGGCGGTCATCTCGACGAGGCTCATCCCCGTGCTTGTCGGGACCGCGCTTCGCAACAAGGGCGTTCAGTTGGTTCTGGATGCGGTCGTGGACTATCTCCCGTCGCCCCTCGATATTCCGCCCGCAAAGGGAACCGATCCCAAAACCGATGCTGAGATGGAAGTGAAGGTTGATGACGCCGCGCCCTTTTCGGCACTTGCCTTCAAGGTGGCAACCGATCCCTTTGTGGGGCAGCTCACCTTTTTCCGGGTGTATTCGGGAACTATCAAGGCCGGCTCATATGTGCTTAATTCCACCAAGGGCGAGAAAGAGCGTATCGGGCGGATTCTCCAGATTCACGCCAATCATCGCGAGGAAATTTCCGAGCTTTCCGCGGGCGGTATCGGCGCTTTGGTTGGGATGAAAGCGACGACAACGGGCGATACGCTCTGCGATCCCAATCATCCGGTCGTCCTCGAGTCGATCACGTTTCCGGAGCCGGTTATTGATATCGCGGTTGAACCCAAGACCAAAGCCGATCAGGAAAAGATGGGCGTCGCGCTCAAAAAGCTCTCCGAAGAAGACCCGACCTTTCGCGTGCATACCGATGAAGAATCGGGACAGACCATTCTCTCGGGTATGGGCGAGCTTCACCTCGACATTATCGTCGATCGTATGCGACGCGAGTTCAAGGTGGATGTTAATGTAGGACGTCCGCAGGTCGCCTATCGCGAGACGGTGAAACTTTCGGCGGAAGCGGAAGGGAAGTATATCAAGCAATCCGGCGGTCGCGGGCAGTATGGTCACTGCTGGATTCGTCTCGAACCGCAGGAGGCAGGCGTGGGGTATGAATTCGTGGATGAGATCAAAGGCGGTGTCATCCCGCAGGAATATATCAAACCGATCAACAAGGGTATCGAAGAAGCGATGCAAAACGGCGTGCTCGCTGGCTATCCGGTGGTCGATGTCAAGGCGACCGTCTATGACGGCTCGTATCACGATGTCGACTCTTCGGAAGCGGCGTTCAAAATCGCCGGGTCGCTTGCCTTCAAGGAGGCGATGCGGAAGGCGAAGCCGATTATTCTCGAGCCGATTATGAAGGTGGTGGTTATTACGCCGGAAGCTTTTATGGGGGATGCCGTGGGTGATATCAACGCGAAGCGCGGCATCATCAAAGAAATGAACGATCGCGGCGAAGGGAATGCGCGTGTCAAAGAAATCAGCGCCGAAGTGCCGCTCGCCTCGATGTTCGGCTACGCGACGGCGCTCCGCTCGATGTCGCAGGGTCGCGCGAGTTATTCTATGGAATTCAGTCACTATTCGGAAGTTCCCACCAATGTCGCCCAAGAAATTATGGGCGTTGAGAAGAAGTAGAGAGGTCTTTGTTTGCAACAAGCTTTCAAGTAAAAGTTACTTCAGAGGAAAATGAGAGCGACGAGACCTTTCATTTTTTTATCTAGATTACGTGGTAATGTTGATTAACCGTTTGCTTGTTTTTTCTCCATACCAAACAAGGTGATTGCTTGGTAACGGGAATCAATAAGTAACGATTCCAAAAGAGTTCTTTTTAAACTTAAGGAGAAATCTGTGAAGAATTCTAGGTGGCTTCCGTTTTTCCTCTGCATGGCGATGGTTGCATGCACAACGGTAACAGTACAGGCATCATCTACTGATGATGCAACGATGACAGGAGGAGGTGACCGGGAATGCCAAGATGCGTCACAAGGAACGACAGTCGAACCTCGAAACGACCTTACTTCTCGCATGAAGGTCTACACGATTATTGACGGTCGCAATACGCAGGTGGCGGGGGACCTTTTTCGGGGTCCGGCACTGCCGGTCCCCGAAGGGAGAGAACTTTATGTCGAGCAGATCGTGGATTCGAAATGCTCTGACACCTCAAAGTGGCTTCGAGAGAGCGGGAAACCCAAAAAGGTCTACTCCAGGGTCTGGTATCAGATTCTGATGTTTGACCGAAAAACCGTGCGTGTTCCATGGGCCAGGACACCTATCTGGAGTTCCAAGCCCGATTTTCTCAAGAAGGGCGTGAGCCTGAGCAATTCTGTGGTCTTCACGGTTCCCGACTTGGATGAATCGAGTGGGGATGTTCTGGTTATAGGGTCCTGTGTGGATCTGACCGATAGCGTTTTGGAGGAAGATGAGGAGTTAGACGCGCAAGGGAAGCTACCGAAAAATCCGGACGAATGCGGTACCAACAATTCCAGCCGCAAAGAGTATCTCACAATTCTCAAGCGACCGGAAGTGATTGACTATGCCGTGCAGAACGCCGGTCTCATCAATGCGCCGGAGTATCTTACCGTGGGGGAATCGTACCGACTGTGGTACGAAGTAACGAATTTGGGACACACGGTCTCAACCGGTCACCCTTTCACAGTTTCGATAAGCATCACCAGTCCGGAAGGAGTGAAGACACTGCTCCTTAAGCGGTATGTCGAATCTGAGAACCTCGCCACGAACGGGGTCTATCTTGATCAGCCGACAGTTTTTTTCTCTGCTCCGGCTGTTCCGGGGATCTATCGGTTTGAATTCTGCGTCATTGCCAAGGAAAATGGTCTTGATGCGGATGCGCG
>Ga0268298_10001613_pt1 | contig 26116 bp, 18 predicted proteins | sample WWTPWeurt_MetaG_FD_194462 | JGI IMG/M metagenome (GOLD analysis project Ga0268298, IMG submission 194462) | Activated sludge microbial communities from WWTP in Nijmegen, Gelderland, Netherland - WWTP Weurt | ecosystem: Engineered > WWTP > Aerobic digester > Activated sludge | place...
CGCGACCTGCCGGACAAGGTGTTCGGCCGGGCACGCTTCATCCACGACCTCGCGCTGCCCGGCCTGCTGCACGGGCGCGTGGTACGCCCGCCGTCGCCGGCCGCGACGCTGCGCGCGCTCGACGAGGCGCGCGTGCGCGCGTGCCCCGGGCTCCTGGCGCTGGTGCGCGACGGCCGCTTCCTCGGCGTGGTCTGCGCGCGCGAGCACGAGGCGCAGGCCGCCGCGCGCGTGCTCGCGCAGGCCGCGTCGTGGGACGAACCGGCGACGCTGCCCGACGCGAACGCCCTGCCGGCGTGGCTGAAGGCGCAGCGCAGCGAGCCGCGCGTCGTCGACGACACCGGGCACGCGGACGCGGAACACGCGCCCGACGCGGTCGACACGCGCTCGGGGACGCGCGGGGGCGCGCGCGCCGCCGACGGCGCGCCCTCGGGATCGCGCGTGAGCGCGCAGGAGGCACCGTCGGCGACGCGCCGCTTCACCGCGCGCTACTCGAAGCCGTTCATCGCGCACGCGTCGATCGGCCCGTCGTGCGCGATCGCGCGCCGCGACGGCGACGCGCTGCACGTGTGGTCGCACGCGCAGGGCCCGTTCAACCTGCGCGCCGACCTCGCGATCGCGTTCGGGCTGCGCGCGGACGCGGTCGTCGTCGAGCACGTCGAGGGCGCGGGCTGCTACGGGCACAACCCGGCCGACGACGTCGCGTACGACGCGGCCCGGCTCGCCGCCGAGGTGCCGGGGCGCCCGGTGCGCGTGCTGTGGTCGCGCGCCGACGAGCTCGCGTGGTGCGCGTTCGGCTCGGCGATGACGGTCGAGCTCGACGCGATGGTCGACGCGCACGGCCGGCTCGCGCAGTGGCGCCACGAGAGCTGGTCGGCCGGGCACGGGCTGCGCCCGGGGCGGGCCGGGACGCCGACGCTGCTCGGCAGCTGGCACTTGGCGAAGCCCTTCCCGGTGCTGCCGGCGTTCGACGCGTCGCCGGCGTCCGGCGGCGGGTCCGACCGCAACGCGGCGCCGGCGTACCGCGTGCCGGTGCGCCGCGTCGTCGCGCAGCGCGTGATCGACGTTCCGATGCGCACGTCGGCGCTGCGCTCGCTCGGCGCGTTCGCCAACGTGTTCGCGATCGAGTCGTTCGTCGACGAGATCGCGCGCGCCACCGGCGCCGACCCGCTCGCGTTCCGGCTCGCGCACCTCGACGACCCGCGCGCGGCGGCGGTGCTCGAGCGCGTCGCGTGCATGTGCGGGTGGGGCGCGGCGACCGGCTCGCCGTCGCCGTTCCGGCGCGCAAAGGACGGCCACGAGGGCTTCGGCTGCGGCCTCGCCTGGGCCCGCTACAAGAACACCGGCGCGTGGTGCGCGGCCGCCGCGGAGGTCGAAGCGGGCGCGCGGGTGCGCGTGCACCGGCTCGCGATCGCGATCGACGTCGGGCGCGTCGTGAGCCGCGACGGCGTCGTCGCGCAGGCCGAGGGCGGCGCGATCCAGGCGACGAGCTGGACGCTGAAGGAGGCGGTCGGCTTCGACCGCACGCGCGTGACGAGCGACGCGTGGGAGCGCTATCCGATCCTCGCGTTCAGCGAGGTGCCGAGCGTCGACGTCGACGTGATCGACCGCCCCGGCGAGCCGTCGCGCGGCGCCGGCGAGGCGTCGCTCGGGCCGGTCGCGGCGGCGATCGGCAACGCGCTCGCCGACGCGCTCGGCGTGCGCGTGCGCGACCTGCCGATCACGCCCGAGCGCGTGATCGCGGCGATGCAGTGAACGAGGGGAGGGACTCGACGATGACGCTGCACATCCTGAGCGCGGGCGCCGCCAAGGGCCTGGTCGGCGGCGTGGCCGCCGGCTTCGAGCGCGCCACCGGCCACGCGATCGAAGGCGCGTTCGGCGCGGTCGGCGCGATGCGCGAGAAGCTCGCCGCGGGCGAGCCGTGCGACGTGATCCTGCTCACGGCGGCGATGATCGCCGAGCTCGAGGGCGCCGGCGAGGTCGCCGCCGGCAGCGCGCGCGACCTCGGCCGCGTGCGCACCGGCGTCGCGGTGCCCGAGGGCGCGCCGGTGCCGCCGATCGGCGAGCCGGCCGCGCTCGCGGCCGCGCTGGCGGGCGCGAGCGCGATCTACCTGCCGGACCCGCAGCGCGCGACCGCCGGCATCCACGTGATGAAGGTGATCGGCGCACTCGGGCTGGCCGACGCCCTCGCGCCGCGGATCCGCGCGTTCCCCAACGGCGCGGCGGCGATGGGCGCGATGGCGCTCGCCGGGGATCCGCGCGCGCTCGGCCTCACGCAGGTGACCGAGATCCTCTACACCGCCGGCGTGCGGCTCGCGGGGCCGCTGCCGGCGCAGTTCGAGCTCGCCACCGTGTACACCGCGGCGGTGACCCGGCGCGCGGCGGACCCGGCGCTCGCCGCGCGGCTCGTCGAGCGGCTCGGCGGACAGGATTCGCTCGCGCTGAGGCGCTCCGGCGGCTTCGAGTGACGCGTCAGCGGCCGCCCGCGGGCTGGCCGCGCAGCAGCACGAACAGGCCCGCGCCGATGATCATCGACGCGCCCGTCCACACGAACGCGTCCGGCACCTCGGCGAACATCAGGTAGCCGACGATCACCGAGCCGACCATCTGCCAGTACTGGAACGGCGAGACGAAGTTCGCCGGCGCGCAGGTCAGCGCGCGCGCCAGGCAGTAGTGGCCCATGCCGCCGAGCACGCCCAGGCTCGCGAGCAGGCCCGCGTCGGTCCACGTCGTCGGCGTGCGCCACGTGAACGGCACGATCGCGCTCATCAGCAGCGTGCCCACCAGTGCCGAGTAGACGACCGACGTCTCCGCGGAGTCGATGCCCGCGAGGCGGCGCGTGAGCACCTGGTAGAGCGCGTAGGACGCCGCGTTGGCGAGGATCAGCAGCGACGCCCAGTGGAACATCTCGGTGCCGGGCCGGATCACGACCAGCGTGCCGGCGAACCCGACCGCGAGCCCGATCACGCGCACCGGCGTGATCCGCTCGCCGAGCATCGGGCCGGCGAGGATCGCGACGATCAGCGGCGACGTGAACGAGATCGACGCCGCCTGCGCGATCGGCACGTACTTGACCGCGCTGAAGAACAGGAAGCTCGACGTGATCAGCAGGCACGAGCGCACGAACTGCACGCCGGGACGCCGCGTCCGAACGATGCCCCAGCCGTGGCGCGGCACGAACAGCGCGAGCACGAAGACCAGGTGGCCGGTGGTGCGCGCCCACACGACCTGCTCGGACGTGTAGCCCTGGCTCATCAGCTTGGCCACGCCGTTCATCGCGGGCAGGAAGCTGCCCGCCAGGCACATGAACAGGATGCCGAGCAGCGGCCGGCTCGCCGGGGCCGAAGCCGAGGCCGGGGGCGGCGCGGACGCAGGGGCGGACGGGGTCATCGCCCCGAGTGTAGGGGCGGGCACACGGGGCCGTCGCCGGCGGGCGTGCCGATGTCGGAACGGGCTGCCGCGGCTGCGCGTGACCCGGGGCGTTCCTGCGCGACTAAGCCGACGCCGCGCGCCCGCGCATCCGCCGCCACAGCCACGCGCCGAGCGGCCAGAGCAGGACCGTGATCGCGCCGGCGGCCAGCCACATCGCGATCGGGCGCGTGAAGAAGACGGTGGCGTCGCCGTCGGACTTGATCATCGACGTGACGAAGTTCTCCTCGGTCATCGTCCCGAGCACGACGCCGAGGATCGTCGGCGCGACCGGGAACCCGTTCTCCTCCATCAGGAAGCCGAGCAGGCCGAACAGGAGGATCAGGACGACCCCGAAGACCGAGTTGTTGATCGCGAACGCGCCGACGATGCAGAACACCAGGATCACCGGCATCAGGATGTTGCGCGCCACGCGCAGGATGTTGGTCGCGAGCCGGATCGTCAGCCATCCGAGCGGGACCATGATCAGGTTCGCGAGGATGAACACCAGGAAGATCGCGTAGATGTTCTGCGGGTTGTTGACGAAGATCGTCGGCCCCGGGTTCATGTTCTTCATGTAGAGCACGCCGATCGCGATCGCCGTGATCGAGTCGCCGGGGATGCCGAAGACGATCGCCGGGATCCACGCGCCGGCGAGCGCCGAATTGTTCGCGGCGCCGGACTCGACGATGCCCTCGATGTGCCCGGTGCCGAACTTCTCCGGCTCCCTGGAGAACTTCTTGCTCATCGCGTACGACATCCACGCGGCCATGTCGGCGCCCGCCCCGGGCTGGATGCCGACGACGGTCCCGAGCGCGCTGCCGCGCACGACCGGCCAGCGGTACTTCACGAGCAGGCCCCACATGCCCTTGAAGACGTTGCCGATGCGGTCGGTGACGATGCGCGCCGGGGGGTCCATGTTGACCACGTAGCGCAGCAGCTCCGAGATGGCGAACATGCCGACCATCATCGGGATGAGCTCGACGCCGCTCATCAGCGACGTGAGGCCGAACGTGAAGCGCGGGTGGCCGGCCGGGTTCTCCAGCCCGATGCACGCGACGAGCAGCCCCAGCAGCAGCGACGTGCACGCCTTGAGGGTGCTCGCGTTGCCGATGAACACCGCGCTCGCCAGGCCGAGGACGACCAGCCAGAAGTACTCGAACGACGAGAACTTCAGCGCGAACTCCGCCAGCGCGGGCGAGAACAGGATCATGACCGCGGTGCCGAACAGCCCGCCGATCGCGGAGAACACGAGGCCGGCGCCGAGCGCGGTCTCCGCCTGGCCCTTCAGGGTCATCGCGTAGGACTCGTCGGTGTACGCGGCCGACGCGGGCGTCCCGGGTATCCGCAGCAGTGCGCCCGGGATGTCGCCGGAGAAGATCGCCATCGCGGTCGCGGTGACGATCGCGGCCACCGCGGGCACCGGCGGCATGAAGAACGTGACCGGGACCAGCAGCGCGGTCGCCATCGTCGCGGTCAGCCCCGGCACCGCGCCGACGAACAGGCCGAACAGCGACGACGCGATGATCACCATCATCACGTAGGGGTCGAAGACGAGCGCGAACGCCTGCCCCCAGACCGCGGCGCTCACGACGGCACTCCGGCGAGGCGTCGTGTCATCGGCTCACCACGCGACGGGCATCAGCACGCCCCAGGGGAGCGGCACGCGCAGTCCCTTGTAGAACGCGGTGTGAATGACGAGCGTCGCGACCAGCGCGACCGGCAGGATCAGCCCGCGGCGCACGCCGAGCGTCGCGAACATCGCGACCAGGATCGCGAGCGAGCAGACGATGAAGCCGAGCGCGTCGGACGCGAACACGTAGAAGAGCAGGCAGCCGACGGTGACGAGGAACCCGCGCAGGTGCGCGGCCGAGCGCAGCCAGCCGCCGGGGGCGATCCAGGGCTCGTGCGCGACCTTCTCGCGCACTCCGCGCGCGATCAGGAAGACCGCGCAGACCGCGAGCAGCGACGCGAGCAGCCCCGGGAACGCGCCCGGGCCGATGTTCTGGCCCGGGATCTTCGGGAACGACTGGACGGCCACCAGCACCGCGATCGCGAGCGCCAGCAGCACCGCGCCGGTGATGGCGTCGTTGAACTTCACGGGCGCGGCTCGCGGGCGCGCGCTACTTCGCCAGGCCCACCGCCTTCATCACGGCGCCCATGTCGGCGTCGCCCTTGGCCATGTGGCGGCCGAACTCCTCGCCGTTGCCCCACAGCATGCCGAAGCCGCGCTGAGTCATGAAGTCCTTGTACTCCTTGCTGTCGTAGACCTTCTTGACCGCCGCGGTGAGCTTGTCGGCGACGTCCTTGGGCAGGCCCTTCGGCGCGGCGACCCCGCGCCAGGCGCCGGTGCCCCAGTTCGAGCCGGTCGCCGACTTCAGCGTCGGGATGGCCGGGTACAGCGCCGACGGGTTCGGGTCCATGATCGCGAGCGAGCGCACCTTGCCGGCGTCGATCAGCGAGCGCGCCTCGGGCAGCGAACACGGCACGAACTCGACGCCGCCGGCGACGAGGTCGGTCAGCCCCGGCGCGGCGCCGTTCGACGGCACCCACGGCACCGACGCCGGGTCGATCTTCAGGTCGCGCAGCATGCCGGCGAGCGCGAGGTGCCAGATGCCGCCCTGGCCCGTGCCGGAAGCCTTGAACTTGCCCGGGGGGTTCGCCTTGATCGCGGCCAGCGCGTCGTTCACGGTCTTGTACGGGGAGTCGGCGCGCACCTGGAACCCGGCCGGGTCGAGGTTCACGAGTGCGATCGGCGTGAAGTTCGCGTACGTGAGGTCGGTCAGCTTCTGGTGGTGCATCATCGTGATCTCCACGGTGATGAGCCCGATCGTGTAGCCGTCGGGCGCGGCGCCCGCGATCGCCTGGTGCCCGACCACGCCCGAGCCGCCGGTGCGGTTCACGACGTTCACCGGCTGGCCGAGGTCCTTCTCGAGCAGCGTTCCGATCACGCGCGCGACCGCGTCGGTGCCGCCGCCGGCGGCCCACGGAACGATCATCGTGATCGGGCGGGCGGGGTACGCCTGCGAGTGGGCGGCGGGGGCGGCGAGCGTCGCGGCGAGCGCGACCGCCGCCAGCCCGATGACATTTCGGCGTTTCATGAGGTCTCCTCCTCGTTGTTCTCGCGCTCAGGATACTACGCCCGCGGCCGGTCGCCACGTCGCGCGCGCGGCGGCCGGGGCGCGGCGCGGCACGGCCCGTGCCGCGTGACTTTGCATTTGTCCAAATGTAGACTCGTCGGGCGGGCGCTCGGGTGCGGCGCCGCAACCTTCGGAGCGGACGTGCTGCCGAGCTTCGACCCCGCCGGACCGGCGATGGATGACGACGGGCGCGGCCCGGCGCCGGCGATCGACGATCGCGACGTGCGCGCATTCGTCGAGGGACGGCACTGCCGGCTGTATCGCTGGCTCGGCGGCCGCGTCCGCGAGGTCGGCGCGCGCTTCGCGGTCTGGGCGCCGGGGGCGCTGTCGGTGTCGGTGATCGGCGACTTCAACCGGTGGGACGTCGACGCGCACCCCGCGCGCCGGCGCGCCGACGACTCCGGCATCTGGGAGGCCGACGTCGGCGACGCGCTCGCCGGCCAGTGTTACAAGTACGCGATCCGCACCCGCGACGGCCGGCTGCTGCACAAGGCCGACCCCTTCGCCGTCCGCGCGGAGCCGGCACCGGCGACCGCGTCGGTGCTGTGCGCGCCCGACGGCCACGCGTGGGACGACGCGCGCTGGATGCGCGAGCGCGCGCACCGCCAGCGCGCCGACGCGCCGGTCTGCGTCTACGAGGTGCACCTCGGGTCGTGGCGCCGCGACGAGCACGGCGAGACGCTCGGCTACCGGGCCCTCGCGCCGCTGCTCGCGCGCTACGCGGCCGACCTGGGATTCACGCACGTCGAACTGCTGCCGGTCGCCGAGCACCCGTTCTACGGATCCTGGGGCTACCAGTGCACCGGCTACTTCGCGCCGACGTCCAGGTACGGCACGGCGCAGGACTTCAAGTGCTTCGTCGACACCCTGCACCAGGCCGGGGTCGGCGTGATCCTCGACTGGGTGCCGTCGCACTTCCCGGCGGACGCGCACGGCCTCGCGCACTTCGACGGCGGGGCGCTGTTCGAGCCCGCGGATCCGCGCAGGGCGCTCCAGCCCGAGTGGAACTCGTCGGCCTTCGACTACGCGCGCGGCGAGGTCCGCTCGTTCCTGCTGTCGAGCGCCGCGTACTGGCTCGACGAGTTCCACGCCGACGGGCTGCGGGTCGACGCGGTCGCGTCGATGCTCTACCTCGACTACGCGCGACGCGACGGCGAGTGGCTGCCCAATCCCGGCGGCGGGCGCGAGAACCTCGACGCGATCGCGTTCCTGCGCGAGCTCACGCAGACGGTCGGCCGCGAGCGGCCGGGTGCGCTGGTCGTCGCCGAGGAATCCACGGCCTGGCCCGGCGTCACGCGCCCGGTGCCGGAGGGCGGGCTGGGGTTCGACCTGAAGTGGAACATGGGCTGGATGCACGACACGCTGACGTACCTGCGCGAGGACCCGATCCACCGGCGCTGGCATCACCGCGCCTTGACCTTCCCGCTGACGTACGCGTTCAGCGAGCGCTTCATGCTGCCGCTCTCTCACGACGAAGTGGTGCACGGCAAGGGCTCGCTGCTCGGCCGAATGCCGGGCGACGACTGGCAGCGCTTCGCCAACCTGCGCCTGCTGCTCGGCCTGCAGTGGGCCAGTCCGGGCAAGAAGCTGCTGTTCATGGGCGCGGAGTTCGGCCAGCGTGGCGAGTGGGACCACGACCGCGCGCTCGACTGGAGGCTGCTCGAGCACGACGCCCACCGCGCGCTGCAGCGCTGGGTGCACGACCTGAACCGCCTGTATCGGGAGGAGCCCGCGATGCACGAGTCCGACTCGCAGGCCGAGGGGTTCGAGTGCGTCGACGGGGACGACGCCGAGCGCAGCACGCTGGCGTTCGTGCGCCGGGCCCGCGGCGGATCCTGCGTGCTGGTCGTCGCCAACTTCACGCCGGTCCCGCGCGACAACCACCTGGTCGCCGTCCCGCGCGCGGGGCGCTGGCGCGAGCGGCTGAACAGCGACGCTTCGACGTACGGCGGAAGCGGGCTCGGCAACCTGGGGGCCGTCGACTCCGTGCCGGTCGCCGGCCGGGGGCACTTCCAGAGCCTGACGCTGCGCCTGCCGCCGCTCGGGCTGCTGGTCCTCTCGCACGAGGGCACGCCGTCGTGACCGGCGCGCCGACAGTGGTGCCGATCGGCGTCGACGACGGGCGCGTGCGCGTCGTGATCGAGGGCGTCGAGCCGACGATCGACGGCGGCCGCTTCCCGGTCAAGCGCGTCCTCGGGGACCTCGTCGAGGTCGAGGCGGACTGTTTCGCGGACGGGCACGACGTCGTCGCCTGCGTGCTGCTCTGGCGGCGCGACGGCGCGCCGCAGTGGCGCGAGACGCCGATGCGTGCGATCGGCAACGACCGCTGGCGTGCCGGCTTCGTCGCCGACCGGCTCGGCGACTGGCAGTTCACGGTGCGCGCGTGGGTGGATCCGTTCCAGTCGTGGCGGCGCGACTACGAGCGTCGCGTCGAGGTCGACGACCTGCGCCTGGCCGCGCGCGCCGGCGCGGCGCTGATCGCGCAGGCCGCTCGGCGCGCCGCGGGCGGCGAGGGGCTCGGCCCCGCCGCCGCCGGGGACGACGACGCGGTCGTGCTCGACGATTGGGGGCGGGCGCTCGCGCGGGCCGCCGACGCGGCCGAGCCCGCGGAGCTGGCGCGGATCGCGCTCGACGCGCGGCTCGCCGGGCTCGCCGCGCGCCACCCCGACCTGCGTCACGCGCACACCCACCCGAAAGTCTTCGGCGTGTGCGTCGAACGCGAGCGCGCGCGCTTTTCGGCGTGGTACGAGTTCTTCCCGCGCTCGGCGTCGGGCGACGGGGCGCGCCACGGAACGTTTTCCGACTGCGTGCAGTGGCTGCCGTACGTGCACCGGATGGGGTTCGACGTCGTCTACTTCCCGCCGATCCACCCGATCGGCCGCACGCGCCGCAAGGGCCGCAACAACGCGCTCGCGGCGCAGCCCGGCGAGCCCGGCAGCCCGTGGGCGATCGGTGCCGCCGAGGGCGGGCACGACGCGGTCCTCGGCGAACTCGGCACGCTCGAGCAGTTCCGGAGCCTGGTGCGCAGCGCCGAGACGTTCGGCATCGAGATCGCGCTGGACGTCGCGCTGCAGTGCTCGCCCGACCACCCCTGGCTCGCGGCGCACCCGCAGTGGTTCCGCGCGCGGCCCGACGGCAGCATCCAGTACGCGGAGAACCCGCCCAAGAAGTACCAGGACATCTACCCGTTCGACTTCGAGACGCCCGACTGGCGCGCGCTGTGGCTCGCGCTCGCCGGTGTGATCGAATTCTGGATCGGCCAGGGCGTGAGGATCTTCCGCGTCGACAACCCGCACACCAAGTCCCTGGCGTTCTGGGAGTGGGTGATTGCGCGGGTGCGCCGTGCGCACCCGGAGGTCGTCTTCCTGTCCGAGGCGTTCACCCGGCCCAAGCTGATGCACCGACTCGCCAAGCTCGGGTTCAGCCAGAGCTACACGTACTACACGTGGCGCAACACCAAGCGCGAGATCACGGAGTACTTCTCCGGACTGGCGCACGGCCCGTCGCGCGAGTACTTCAGGCCCAACGTGTGGCCGAACACGCCCGACATCCTGCCGGCGGCGCTGCAGTACGGCGGCCGGCCCGCGTTCATGGCGCGCGTCGCGATGGCGGCGACGCTGTCGGCGAACTACGGGATCTACGGCCCGGCGTTCGAGCTGCTCGAGCACGAGGCGATCCACGAGGGTGCCGAGGAGTACCGCGACTCCGAGAAGTACCAGCTCCGGGCGTGGGACCGCCAGCGGCCTGAGTCGCTCGCGCCGTTCGTCGCGGCGCTGAATCGCGCGCGGCGCGAGAACGCGGCGCTGCGCAGCGATGCGGGCCTGCGCTTCCTGCCGATCGACAACGACGCCCTGATCGCGTACTCGAAGTCCACCCCCGATCGCGCGAGCGTCGTCGTGTGCGTGGTCAACCTCGATCCGCACCACCCCCAGAGCGGGTGGCTCGAGCTCGACCCGGCCGAATTCGGCCTGGGGCCCGACCAGCCCTACCAGATGCACGACGCGATCAGCCACGCGCACTTCCTCTGGCACGGCGCGCGCAACTATGTCAGTCTGGACCCGGAACGCTGTCCGGTGCACGTGCTCGAGCTGAGGTCCCGCGTGCTGCGCGAGAACGATTTCGACTACTTCCTCTGAAGGTCCGGCCGTTGAAGGCAGACATCCAGTCCGAGCTCGAGGCGACGAACGACGACGCCGAGCGCGTGCGCGACCCTCTCTGGTACAAGGACGCGGTCGTCTACGAGGTGCACGTGAAGGCGTACGCCGACGCCAACGGCGACGGCATCGGAGACCTGCCCGGGCTGACCGGGCGCCTGGACCACATCCGCTCGCTGGGCGTCAACACGATCTGGCTGCTCCCGTTCTACCCGTCGCCGTTGCGCGACGACGGTTACGACGTGTCCGACTACGAAGGCGTGCACCCCTCGTACGGCACGCTCGACGACTTTCGCGCGTTCGTCGTCGAGGCGCACCGGCGAGGGCTGCGCGTGATCACCGAGCTCGTGGTCAATCACACCTCCGACCAGCACCCGTGGTTCCAGGCCGCGCGGCGCGCGCCGCGCGGCTCGCCGCAGCGCGACTTCTACGTCTGGAGCGACACGCCCGACAAGTACGCCGGCACGCGGATCATCTTCACCGACACCGAGAAGTCCAACTGGGCCTGGGACGACGTCGCGCAGCAGTACTACTGGCACCGGTTCTTCAGTCACCAGCCCGACCTGAACTTCGACAACCCCGCGGTGCTCGACGCGGTGCTCAGGACGATGGAGTTCTGGCTCGACACCGGCGTCGACGGCTTCCGGCTCGACGCGGTGCCGTACCTGGTCGAGCGCGACGGCACCTCCAACGAGAACCTGCGCGAGACCCACGACGTCATCAAGGAGATCCGGCGACGGATCGACGCGAAGTACCCCGACCGGCTGCTGCTGGCCGAGGCGAACATGTGGCCCGAGGACGTGCGCGAGTACTTCGGCGACGACGACGAGTGCCACATGGCGTACCACTTCCCGCTGATGCCGCGCATGTACATGGCGATCGCGCAGGAGGACCGTCACCCGGTGGTCGAGATCCTCCAGCAGACGCCGGACATCCCGCCCCACTGCCAGTGGGCGGTCTTCCTGCGCAACCACGACGAGCTGACGCTCGAGATGGTGACGAGCAAGGAGCGCGACTACCTCTACAGCACGTACGCGGCCGACCAGCGCGCCCGCCTGAACCTGGGAATCCGGCGTCGCCTCGCGCCGCTGCTGGAGAACGACCGCAGCCGGATCGAGCTGATGAACAGCCTGCTGCTGTCGATGCCGGGCACGCCGGTGCTCTACTACGGCGACGAGATCGGGATGGGCGACAACATCTTCCTCGGCGACCGCGACGGCGTGCGCACGCCGATGCAGTGGACCAGCGACCGCAACGGCGGGTTCTCCCGCGCCGACCCGCAGCGGCTGTACCTGCCGCCGATCCAGGACCCGATCTACGGCTTCGCGGCCCTCAACGTCGAGGCGCAGGCGCGCGAGCCGTCGTCGCTGCTGAACTGGACGCGCCGGCTGCTCGCGGTACGCGGCACGTTCCGCGCGTTCGGGCGCGGCAGGCTCACGATGCTGCACCCGGGCAACCGCAAGGTCCTCGCATACGTGCGCGAGCACGACGACGAGGTCATCCTGTGCGTGGCCAACCTGGCCCGGACCGCGCAGCCCGTCGAGCTCGAGCTTCGCGCCTACCGGGGGCGGGTGCCGGTGGAACTGGTCGGGCGCAACGCGTTCCCGCCGGTCGGCGAGCTGCCCTACCAGCTGACGATGCCGGCGCACGGCTTCTTCTGGTTTCGCCTGGCGACCGACGCGCAGCCGCCGCGCTGGCACTCGGAACGCCTGCCCGCCGACGACCTCCCGGTGCTGGTGCTCTTCGACGGCTGGAACAGCTTCTTCCGCAGCCGCGTCGTCCCGTGGCGCATCGGAATGGCCGAGAAGACCCGCGCGCAGCTCGAGCGCGAACTGCTGCCGCGCTTCCTGCCGCGGCAGCGGTGGTTCGCGTCGAAGTCCGAGACGCTCGAGCGCGTCGCCCTCGCCGAGTGCGCGGAGCTCGACCACGACGGGCACCGGTGGCTGGTCGCGCTCGCCGACGCGCAGGGGCCGGGGGGGCCGGCGCGCTATTTCCTGCCGCTCGCGCTCGCGTTCGAGGAGCACGACGAGGAGCGCGCGCGCGCGCTCGCCGCGGTCGCGTTCGCGAAGGTGCGGCAGCAGGCCTCGATGGGCGTGCTCGCCGACGCGATGGCCGACGAGCCGTTCTGCCGCGCGCTCGTCGAGTGCGTGGGCGCGCGCCGCGAGCTGAGGACGGATCACGGAACGCTGCGCTTCGTGCCGGCCAGGGGGTTCCACGACGTGATCGGCGACGGGGTCGGCGCGCCGTTGCCGCTGGTGCGCCTGACCACGAGCAGCAATTCGATCACGCTGCTCGGCGACCTGCTGTTCATCAAGGCCTACCGCCGGGTGCGCCCGGGCGTGAATCCCGAGCTCGAGATGGGCCGGCACCTCGCCGAGGCGGTCGGGTACCGCCACTGCGTTCCGCTCGCGGGCAGCGTCGAGTACGTGGCCGCCGACGGCGCGTCGTGGACGCTGGCGATGCTGCAGGCGCGGGTGACGAACCAGGGCGACGCCTGGAGCTTCACCGTCGACCAGCTCGCCGCGATCCTCGAGCTGCGCCGCGCCACCGCCGAGGACGCCGACCGCGCGGCCGACGCGCTGATCGAGCGCATGAAGGTGCTCGCGCGCCGCGTGGCCGAACTGCACGTCGCGCTCGCGCGCCCCACCGGCGCCGCCGCGTTCGACCCCGAGCCGATGCAGCCGTCCGACGTCGCGCGCTGGGCGCGCGAGACCCGCGACGAGTGCCGCCGGACCGTGGAGGTCCTGGCGCGCGAGCGTTGGACGCGCGACAAGCGGCTCGTCGCGCTGGCGCGCCGGGTCGCGCGCGAGGCGCCGCGGCTCGCCGAGCGCATCGAGCGGCTGTCGCGCGCCGCGCCATCGGGCCTGAAGACCCGCGTCCACGGCGATCTCCACCTCGCGCAGGTGCTGATCGCGCGCGACGACTTCCTGCTCATCGACTTCGAGGGCGAGCCCCAGCGCTCGTTCGAGGAGCGCCGCGAGAAGCACTGCGCGCTGCGCGACGTCGCCGGGATGCTGCGCTCGTTCGACTACGCGCGGCACACCGCGCTGAACCAGGCGGCGCAGGGCGCCGGCGAGACCGGCCGCCTGGCGCCGATCGCGCGCCAGTGGGAGCGCCGGGTGCGCGCGGAGTTCCTGCGCGCCTACGGCGAGGCCGCGGTGGCCGGCGGCCTGTACGCCGACGCCGCCGCGTTCGAGGCGGCGGGACCGATGCTCGAGCTGTTCGAGCTCCAGCGCGCCTTGTACGAGGTCAGGTACGAGGTCGACAACCGCCCCGACTGGGCGGCCGTGCCGCTCGAGAGCCTCGCGGCGCTGCTGCCCGCGTGACGGGGCCCGCGACACCGTCAGGAGAACCCGGATGGCGAACATCGATGTCCTGCTCGAGCCGCTGCACGGCCTGCTGCTTCAGGTCGGCGCGTTCCTGCCCCGGCTGGCGGTCGCGGTCGCGGTGCTGCTGGCCGGGTGGCTGCTCGCGAAGGCCGTGCGATTCAGCGTCGTGAAGGCGATGCGCGCGCTGAACTTCCACGTGCTGACCCAGCGCGCCGGGATCGACAACTTCCTGCAGCAGGGCGGCACCCGCAAGGACACCACCGACCTGTTCGGGCTGATCGGGTACTGGGTCGTGATCCTGGCGTCGCTGATCGTCGCGTTCAGCGGGCTCGGGCTCTCCCAGGTGACGGACCTCCTGACGCGCGTCATGTTCTTCCTGCCGCGCGTGCTCGTCGCGCTGCTGGTCGTCGTGTTCGGCGCCTATTTTTCGCGCTTCGTCGGCGGCGCGGTGCTGGGCTACTGCCGGAGCGCCGGAATCGGCGACGCCGACCTCCTCGGGCGCGTCGTCCGCTACGCGATCATGACCTTCGTCGTGCTGCTCGCGATCGACCACCTCGACATCGGGGGCGGGCTCATCCAGCAGACCTTCCTGATCCTGCTCGCGGGCGTCGTGTTCGCGGTCGCGCTCGCGCTCGGGCTGGGGGCGCGCGAACGCGCCGCGCATCTGATCGAGCGCTGGTTCCCGCGCGACGACGAGGGGCGCTGATGGCGGCCGGCCTGCCCGTCGACGCGCCGCCGCGGGCGGCTCGAGTGCTGCCCGAGGCCGCCCGATGAGCCGGGTCGAGTCGCTGGCGGCGCGCGCGGGCGTCGAGCCCGAGTACGTCGACGTGTGGGGAAGGGTGCACCCGATCGCGCGCGACACGCTGGTCGCGCTGGTGCGCGCGATGCAGGTGCCGGTCGCCGACGACGCCGGCCTCGAGTCCGCGATCGCGCAGCGCGAGCGCGGGGCGGGTGAAGCGTCGCTGCCGCGCGTGCGCGTGCTGACCGAAGGCGAGGCGGGCACCGTCGCCGTACGGCTGGCCGGCGCCGGCGCCGACGATGCGTTCGCCTGGGCGCTCGCGTGCGAGGACGGGACGACGCGCCGCGGCGAGTTCCGCCCGTCGGAGCTCGCGCGGGTCGCCGGTCCGGAAGACGGGCCGGGCGCAGACACACTCGCGCTCGCGCTGCCGCCGGCGCTGCCCGCCGGCTATCACCGGCTCGAGGTGCTGCGGCGCGAGCGCGTGATCGGGCGCTGCCTCGTGATCGTGGCGCCGCCCGCGTGTCACCGGCCGGCCGCGCTCGACGGCGACGGCCGCGCGTGGGGGGCGTCGGTCCAGCTGTACGCGGTGCGCTCGCTGCGCAACTGGGGCATCGGCGACTTCACCGACCTCGGCGCGCTGGTCGAGCTCTGGGGCTCGCACGGCGCCGACGTGGTCTGCGTCAACCCGCTGCACGCGACGTTCTGGCACAACCCGGAAGGCGCGAGCCCGTACAGCCCGTCGAGCCGGCGCTTCCTGAACCCGCTGTACCTCGACGTCGAGTCGATCGAGGACTTCTCGGAGTGCGGCGCCGCGCGCGAACTCGTCGCCGGCGACGCGTTCCAGGCGCGGCTCGGCGCGCTGCGCGCCGCGGACCTCGTCGACTACGCCGGTGTCGCGGCGGCCAAGCGCGAGGTGCTCGAGGTGCTCTTCGCGCACTTCAGCGCGCGGCACCTGTCGGGCGGCACGCCGCGCGGGCGCGAGTTCGAGTCGTTCGTCGAGGCCCGCGGCGAGGCGCTGCACCGGCACGCGCTGTTCGAGGCGCTGCAGGAGCGCTTCCACCGCGACGACCCCGCGGTCTGGGGCTGGCCGGTGTGGCCGCCGGCGTACCGCTCGCCGGACGCGGACGCGGTGCGGCGGTTCGCGCACGAAGCGCGCGAGCGAGTGAACTTCTTCGCGTACCTGCAGTGGCAGGCCGACGTCGCGCTCGCCGCGGTCGCGCGCCGAGCGCTCGACGCGGGCATGCGAATCGGCGTGTGCGGCGACCTCGCGGTCTCGGTCGACCGGGCCGGCTCCGACGCGTGGTCCGGGCAGGCACTGTTCGCGGCCGGCGCGAGCATCGGCGCGCCGCCCGACGCGTTCAACGCCAGGGGGCAGGACTGGGGGCTGCCGCCGATGATCCCGCAGCGCCTGGCCGAGGCGTCGTACGCGCCGTTCGCCGACGCCCTGCGCGCCGGCATGCGGCACTGCGGCGCCCTGCGCGTCGATCACGTGATGGCGCTGATGCGGCTGTACTGGATCGCCGAAGGCGGCGACGCCGGCCGCGGCGCGTACGTCCGCTATCCGTTCGACGACCTGCTCGCGATCGTGCGGCTGGAGAGCGTCCGCCACCGGTGCCTGGTCGTCGGCGAGGACCTCGGCACCGTCCCCCCCGAGATCCGGTCGAAGCTGTCCGCCGGCGGCGTGCTGTCGTACCGGCTGCTCTACTTCGAGCGCGACGCCGGCGGCGGATTCCTCGCGCCGTCGCGTTTCGAGCCGCGCGCGCTCGTCGCCGCGTCGACGCACGACCTGCCGACGCTGGCGGGCTGGTGGGAAGGACGCGACCTCGACGTTCGGACGCGGCTCGACCTGTTCCCGACCCCGCAGGCGCGCGAACGGCAGATCGCCGAGCGGGCGCGCGACCGCGCCGAACTGCTGCGGGCGCTCGAGCGAGAGGGGCTGCTGCCGGCCGGCGTCGGCGCCGGCCCGGAGTCTCTCCCCGCGATGACGCCGGCGTTCGCGCGCGCGGTCCACCGGCTGCTGGCCCGCACGCCTTCCAGGCTCGTCACGGTCCAGCTCGAGGACGTCCTCGGCGTCGTCGATCAGGTCAATCTTCCCGGCACCACCGACGCGTATCCGAACTGGCGCCGCAAGCTTCCGCTGCCGCTCGAGCAGTGGTCGGCGGACGAGCGCTTCGTCGAGCTCGCGCGCGCGCTCGAGTTCGAGCGCGCGCCGTGAGCGACCTCACCGACGCCGACGCGCTCGCGATCGAACGCTGTCGCGCGGCCTCGCTCGCGCTGCTCGAGCGCAACCTCGCGCCCCAGGGAATCCTCGCCGCGTCGCGCAGCGCGCCCGCCGAGGCGCGCCGCTACACTCGGATCTTCGGGCGCGACGCGGCGATCTGCGCGCTCGCGATGTGCGGCAGCGGCGTCGCCGCGCTCGAGCACGGCGCGGTGGCGAGCCTGGACGCGCTCGCGGCGCAGCAGGCGGCCAACGGACAGATCGCGAAGTACGTCGATCCGTCCGGGCAGGACGCCGACTTCTGGTACCTCGGGTGCATCGACGCGACGCTGTGGTGGCTGATCGCGGCGGACCACCTGCGCCGCGCGAGCCCGGTCGCCGGCACGTCGCAGCGCTGGGCGGGGTCGATCGAGCGCGCGCTCGGCTGGCTGCTCGCGCAGGAACACCAGCGGCTGCGGCTGCTGCAGCAGAACGAGGCGAGCGACTGGGCCGACATCATGCCGCGTTCCGGCTACGTGCTGTACACCAACGCGCTGTGGTACTCGGTCAAGCGCCGCTTCGCGCTGGCCGACGCCGAAGCGACCCGCCACCACTTCAACCACCTGTTCCACCCCTACGGGCGCGACCTGCCCGAGTACCGGCGCGCGCGGCTGCTGCAGCACTACGCGCGGCGCGGACGCCGAGATCCCGGCCTGTACCTGAGCTTCGTGAACTTCGCGGCGGCGGGCGACGAGGGGGACGTGTTCGGGAACGTGCTGGCGATCCTGTGCGGGCTGGCGGACGAATCGATGGGGCAGCGCATCGTGAAGACGGTGCGCGCGGCCGGCGCCGCTCATCCGTATCCGGTTCGGGTCGTGCTCCACCCGCTGTCCCAGCGCAACGAGCTCTGGCGCCCGTACATGGCGCGCCACCGGCAGAACCACCCCGACCAGTACCACAACGGCGGCGTCTGGCCGTTCGTCGGCGGATTCTGGGTGATGGCGCTGCGTCGCCTCGGCCTGCAAGGCTGCGCGCGCGACGCGTTCGTGCGGCTGGCGCACGCGAACCTGCTCGACGACGCCCGCTTCACCGAGTGGTTCCACGGCCGCACGCTGGCGCCGATGGGCATGGCCGGCCAGAGCTGGAACGCGGCGGCGTTCCTGCTCGCGCTTCGCGCGCTGTCCGGGGGGTCGACCACTCTCTGAGCGGCGCGACGCGATCCGCGCTACGGCGCCACCGGCGCGTCGCCGAGCACCTGCGCCTCGAACGCGTGCAGCGCCGGCACTCCGCCGGTGTGCAGGAACAGGACGTTCTCGCCGCGCGCGAAATACCCCTTGCGGCTCAGGTCGATCAGCCCCGCCATCACCTTGCCCGTGTAGACCGGGTCGAGCAGGATCGCCTCGGTCCGGGCGAGCATCTGCACCGCCTCGACCATCTTCGCGTTCGGCACCGAGTACTTGGGCCGCCAGTAGTCGCCGATCGTGAGCACTGCGTCGCGCGGCACGGTCGTGCCGAGCCCGAGCAGGTCGCAGACCGCCTGCGCCTCCCGGTGAACGAGCGGATCCTGGTCCGCCGGGTCCCGCGAGACGCCGATCCCGACGATCGGAGTGCGGATGCGGTTGCCGTGGAACCCCGCGAGCAGGCCGCCGTGCGTGCCTGAGCTGCCGGAGCCGACGACCACCCGGTCGATCGCGACGCCGCGCTCGAAGCACTGCTGCTGCAGTTCCTGCGCGCACGCGACGTAGCCGAGCCCGCCGAGCGCGTTCGATCCGCCGCCGGGGATGACGTAGCCCCTGCGCCCGGCCGCCGCGAGGTCGTCGGCCACCGCGCCCATCGCGGCGGCCATGTCGGTGCCGGCCGGCACGACGGTGATCGCCTCGACCCCCATCAGCCGGAACAGGAAGTGGTTCCCGCTGGCGCGCTCGCCGTAGCTCCCCGGCACGCGCTCCTCGATCACGAAGCGGCACTTCAGCCCCTCCCTGACCGCGGCGGACAGCGTGATCCGGCAGTGGTTCGACTGCGGCGCGCCGCAGGTCACCAGCGTGTCGGCGCCCTGCGCGAGCGCGTCGGCGACCAGGAACTCGAGCTTGCGCGTCTTGTTGCCGCCGGGCGACAGGCCGAGCAGGTCGTCGCGCTTGATCCAGACGTTCGGGCCGCCGAGCGCGCGGGTGAAGTTCGGCAGGAATTCCAGCGGCGTCGCGCCCTCGGTATAGCGGCGGCGGGGAAAGCGGGAGAGGTCCATCGGCGGGTTCCTTCGTCTTGCGCCGGACAGGTGCGGCGCGCGCCGGTGATCCGGGCGGCCGTCGTGCGCGGCGTTGCGCGAGGGTACCAATTCGGCGGGCGCAGTGGGCCGCCGATCGGACGCGACGGCCGGCGACGTGCGGTTCTTGGCGCGGCCCTCGCCTTCGTGCTCGAATTCGTCGGATGCCCGTCGTACGCTGCGCGAAATCCGCCCCGCGACACGCCCCGATGACGAACCCGACTCCGCTCCCGCCGCCGCGCGCCGCCGATCCGGCCGTGGTGAGCAGGCCTCGCGCGCGCGCGCCCCGCCGGCCCCGAGTGCTGCTCGCGCTCGGCGACGGTTTCGAGGCGGACACGCTCGACGCCGCGCGCCGCGCGCTCGAAGCCGGGGGTGTCGACGTGGCGCTCGCCCGGTCCGTGGACGCCGCGCTCGAGGCCGGGATGAGCGAGCTGCCGGACGCGCTGATCGTCGACCCGCGCCTGCCCGCGGCCGACGTGGTCGCGACACTGCGCTTCGCGGGCTACCGGGGGCCGGTCCTCGCGTGGAGCCCTGCCGCCGCCGGTTCGGGTGCCGGGGCGCCCGGTGCCCGGGGAGGCCCCGCGTCGGTCGCGCCGGCATTCGACGCCGACGCGTTCCTGGCCGCGCCGCTGGACGTCGCGGCGCTGCTCGCCGGCCCGCTCGCCGCGCGCGCGACCGACGATGCGGACGACGGCTTCGACGAGCTCCCGGAGTACGTCGAGATGCGCGCGCGCTTCGAACGGGAACTGCCCGGGACGCTGGCGCACGTGGTTTCGCTGGCCCGCCGCGGGGAGTGGGGCGGTCTCGGCCGCGCGCTGCACCGGCTGAAGGGGCATGCGGGTGCGTTCGGCCGGCCCGACCTCACGCGCGACGCGCAGCGGGCCGGCGCGCTGCTCGAGCAGGGGCGCCCCGACGACGCGGCACGGATCTGCGAGTCGATCGCCGCGCCGTTTCTCGCTCCGTCCGGGGTCCCGACCACCGCGCCGCCCGCGGCGACGGGCGGCGACTCCGCGCGAGGAGACTTCGCGTGACGCCGCCCGACCCGCCCGCCGTGCCGACCGCCGCCGTGCCGACGCCCGACGCGCAGTCCCCCGACGCGTCGACCCCCGACGCGTCGACCTCGGACGCGTCGACCTCGGACGCGTCGACCTCGGACGCGTCGACCCCGGACGCGTCGACCCCGGACGCGTCGACCCCGGACGCGTCGACCCCGGACGCGTCGACCCCGGACGCGCCCGTGCTCGACGCGCACGCGATCCCGCCGACGCCGGCCCCCGAGGGGGTGCTGATCGTCGACGACTCCGGAGACAGCCGGCAGCTGCTGATGAGCCTGCTGCGCCGACTCACCGACGCGGAACTGCGACAAGCGCGCAACGGCGAGGACGCCCTGGTCGAGTTCATGACGCGCCCGCCGCGCCTGACCTTCCTCGACATCGACATGGGCGGGCTCGACGGCCTCGAGGTGCTGCGCCGCATACGCGCGGCGTCTCCGGAGGCGTTCGTCGTGATGGTGAGCGGCCGGAGCTCGGCGCAGAACGTGCGCGTCGCGCTCGACGAGGGCGCGGGCGCGTTCGTCGTCAAGCCGTTCAAGCCGCAGCGGATCATCGACGTGCTCGCGAAGTACGTCAAGGAAACCGGCGACCGTTCGATCCTGATCGGCGGCTGAGGAGCGCACGGCGCTTCGGCCGCCCCGCTCCCGAGGGCGCGCACGCGGTCGCGAACGCGCGTGCGCCGCGGTCACTCCATCGTCAGGCCCATCTCGCGCGTGAGCGAGCGATAGCTCGACCAGGTGCGCCGGATGTACGCCGCGAGCGCCGTGCCGACCAGCGGTTCGTCCTCGGCGGTCATCATCTCGCGCACCGCCTTCACCCGCGCCGACTCGGTCACCGACTCGTGGATCAGCTTCGCGACCCGGTCGACCACCTCCTTCGGCGTGCCCGCCGGTCCGAGCACCATGTTGCACTCGGTCAGGTCTTCGAACGCGGGGCCCGTGTAGCCGGCGTCGACCCAGGTCGGCACGCCCGGCAGCTTCGACGTGCGCGTGCCGTAGATGATGACGACCGGCCGCACCGAGCCCTTCTGGATGCCCGGACCCATGCCGACCAGCGAGCCCGCGCCGACCTCGATCTGCCCCGCGTACAGGTCGGCGAGCATCGCGCCGGTGCCCTTGTAGTTGACGACCGAGAACTGCGCGCCGGTCTGCTTCGCGAGCTGCGCGAGCATGATCTGCCAGCCGGAGCCGGTCGCGTAGTTGCCCACGCTCACCGGGCGCTTCTTCGCGAGCGCGACGAGCTCGGCGAGGGTCTTCACGGGAACGTCCTTGTTCACCACCGCGACCACCGGGCCGACGCCGATCGCGCCGATCGGGACGAGGTCCTTGTCGGGGTCGATCGGGAGCTTCTTCAGCAGCACCGGCGCCTGCGCGAGCTGGCTGTGCAGCGTGATCAGGAACGTGTGGCCGTCCCCCGACGAGCGCACCGCCTCGGCCGCGATCATGCCGACGCCGCCGGGGCGGTTCTCGACGACGACCGGCACGCCGAGCTTGCCGGAGAAGTACTCGGCGAACGCGCGCGCCGACGTGTCGTTCGACGAGCCGGGCGCCTGCGCGGCGACGAGCTTGATCGTCTTCGACGGCCAGGCCTGCGCGCGCGCGGGGCCCGGGATCAGTCCGGCCGCGGCGAGGCCGCCGGCGGCGGCGAGGACCTCGCGCCGGCGCGGGCTCGGAGCGGACGACGATCTGTTCAGGGGCGTGGGGGCATTCACTTCGGTCTCCTCGGATCTCGGGGGTGAGGGCGCTCAGCCCGCGAACAGCGTGCGCACCGACGGCAGCGTCTCGAGCGCGTCCAGGCGCTCGTACAGCGCCGGTCCGTCGATCGCGACCCCGCCGGTCCCGGCGGCGACGCAGTCCATGAACTTCTGCCGCAGGTCGCCGGCCGCGAGCGGGCGCATCGCATTGCCGAGCGGGAAGCGGATCTCGCCGGAGTCGAACGTGCGCCCGCCGACGGTCTCGACGACGACTCGGTCGGCGTAGCCGAACGCGGGGTCGATCGGGCAGGGGCGCTCGTCGACGGCGACCTCGACCTTCTCGAGCAGCCGCTGCACGTCCTCGCGCAGCACGAACGCGTCGGTGAGCTCGGCCAGCCCCACGCGCCGCGCGACCAGCGGCGCGGCGACCGCAAACTCGGCGCTGAACTTCGCCTCCAGCCCGGTGCGCGGGCGGCGGTTGCGCAGCATCGACGCCTGCGCGGGGCCGATCGTGACGCGCACGCGGCGCACGTCGGCGGGCGCGAGGTTCTCGCGCTGCGCGATCTCGAGCACGCCGTCGATCGTGCGGTGGCCCGAGTAGCAGACCGGGTAGCGCTTGATCGACAGGCGCGTCTGCAGGATGCGCGGGTCGCCGCCGAGCCCGGACGCCGGGCGCTCGCGGTCGGCACGCCCGGCGGGCGAGAGCGCCGTCAGGTAGCCGGCGCGGTGCTCGAAGACGTCGGGCGCCGCGGTCAGTCCCAGCTTCGCCAGCCGCACCGCTTCGATGGCTGCCGCCGCCGCGCGTCCGGCGTGCAGCGGCTTGGTCATCGTGCCGAAGTTCGCGACCAACCCGCTCGCCATGCTCGCGGCGATCGCCAGCGCAGTGCGCGCGGTCGGCTCGTCGAGCCGGTGCAGGAACGCGACCGCGGCCGCGGCGCCGACGGTGCCGAACACGCCCGTCGGGTGCCAGCCCTTGAGGTGGTACTGGTCGGGCTCGCGGCCGAAGAGTTCCGCCCACACCTCGTAGCCGACCACGTACGCGCGCAGCGCCTCCGCGCCGCTCGAGCCGAGCACGTGGCCTTCGGCGAGGATCGCCGGCACGAACACGGTGCTCGTGTGCCCGGACAGCGCGACGTCGTCGTAGTCGAGCGCGTGCCCGGCGGTGGCGTTCACGCACGCGGCCTGCGGCGCCGGCAGCATGCGGCCCGCGAACGGCACCGGCGCCTCGGCCGGGCCTGCGCCGGCGCCGTAGTGCGCGAGCGCGATGCGTGCGACGTCCTCGCCGCCGCCGGCGAACATCGTCGCGATCGTGTCGACGAAGCCGGTGCGCGCGAGCTCGCACGCGTCGGCCTCGCGCGTGCCGAACGTCGGCTTCGCGACGTAGCGCGCCAGCGCCTGGGTCAGTCCGCTCATGTCGGTCTCCTCGGGATCGCGCGGCTCAGAACGACCGCGGCATGCCGAGCACGTGCTCGGCGACGTACGACAGGATCAGGTTCGTCGAGATCGGCGCGATCTGGAGCAGCCGCGTCTCGCGCCACTTGCGCTCGACGTCGTACTCCTTCGCGTAGCCGAACCCGCCGTGGCTCTGCAGGCACGCCTCCGCCGCGTGCCACGCGGCCTCCGACGCCAGCATCTTGCCCATGTTCGCGTCGTCGCCGCACGGCAGGCCGGCGGCGAAGCGCGCCGCGCCCCGGCGCAGCACCAGGTCGGCGGCCTCGATCTCGGCGTGCGCGCGCGCGATCGGGAACTGCACCGCCTGGTTCTGGCCGATCGGGCGGTCGAACACGCGCCGCTGGTTCACGTAGGCGACCGCGGTCTTCGTGAACCAGCGCGCGTCGCCGATCGCCTCCCCGCCCACGAGCAGCCGTTCGGCGTTCATGCCGTCGAGGATGTACTTCAGGCCCTTGCCCTCCTCGCCGATCAGGCTGTCGGCGGGGATGCGCAGGCCGTCGAAGAACACCTCGGTGGTGTTGTGGTTGACCATCGCCTGCAGCGGGCGGATCTCGAGGCCCTTGCCGAGCGCGCCGCGGATGTCGAGCAGGAACACCGACAGCCCGTCGGACTTGCGCCTGACTTCGTCGAGCGGCGTCGTGCGCGCGAGCAGCAGCATCAGGTCCGAGTGCAGCGCGCGCGAGGTCCACACCTTCTGGCCGTCGATCACGTAGTGGTCGCCGTCGCGCACCGCGCGCGTCTTCAGTTTGGTGGTGTCGGTGCCGGTGGTGGGCTCGGTGACCGCGAACGCCTGCAGGCGCAGCTCGCCCTTGGCGATGCCCGGCAGCCAGCGCCGCTTCTGCGCCTCGCTGCCGTGGCGCAGCAGCGTGCCCATGATGTACATCTGCGCGTGGCACGCGCCCGCGTTGCAGCCCGACGCGTGGATCTCCTCGAGGATGACGGCGCCGGCGCGCAGCGGCATGCCGCTGCCGCCGTACGCCTCGGGGATCAGTGCGCCGAGCCAGCCGGCGCGCGTGAGCGCCTGCACGAACTCGGTCGGGTACGCCTGCGCCTGCTCGAGCCCGCGCCAGTAGGCGCCGGGGAAGTCGGCGCAGATGCGCCTGACCGCCTCGCGGATCTCGGGCCAGTCCTCGCCGACTTCGACCTGCAGCGTGCCGCCGTCATTCATCGCGTGTCCCCCTTCGCGCCGGCCTCAGCGGCCCTTCCACACCGGCTTGCGCTTCTCGTTGAACGCGCGCACGCCCTCCATCCGGTCCTCGGTGTCGACCAGGTGGTTGTACGCCTCGACCTCGAAGCGGAACGCGGTGCGCAGCTCCATCTGCCCGCCGTAGCGCACCGACTTCTTGACCTGCCGGATCGACAGCGGCGCGTTGCCGGCGATCACCGCCGCGGTCTCGAGCGCGTGCGCGAGCACCTGCTCCGGCTCGAAGACTTCGTTGACCAGGCCCCAGGCGAGCGCCCTGGCGGCGTCGAACGGCCGGCCGGTCATCAGGATCTCCTTGGCCCGGCGCTCGCCGAGCGCGCGCGGCAGGTTCTGCGTGCCGCCGGCGCCCGGCATGATGCCCAGCGTGACCTCGGTGAGCGCGAAGCGCGCGGCGCTGCTCGCGTAGATGAAGTCGCACGACAGCGCCATCTCGAGGCCGCCCGCGTACGCGTGGCCGTTGACCGCCGCGATCACCGGCAGCGGGAGGTCGACGAGCGTCCAGAAGCCGCGCTCGAAGAGCTCGTGCTGGCGACGCCACGTCTCGCGCGTCATGCCGTTGCGCTCCTTGAGGTCGCCGCCCGCGCAGAAGATCTTCGTGCCGGCGCCGGTCAGCACGACGCAGCGCACGTCGCCCGGGTCCTCGGTCAGCCTGTTCCAGAGGTCGAGGAGGTCGTGGCCCATCTGCGTGTTCAGCGCGTTGCCGACGTCGGGCCGGTTCAGCACGACCTTCAGCACGTGCTCGGCGGCGGGCTGCGCGAGGATCGTTTCGTAGGCGGGAAGCGTGGTCATGTCGGAGTCCTCGGGTCGCGTGCGTCGCGCCGGGCCTCGCCGAAGACCTGTCGCCGCACGAGTCGGGATCTTGTTCGCATCTCGCCGCCCGGGCAAGTCGACGCGTCCGAAAATGCGCCGACCCGACGGCGGCTTGAGGAATCTCATTGCGCGCGTCGCGCCGCGACGGGATCTTGTACCCGCGGCCCGCGGCGGCCGAAGGGAGGCCCGATCGTGCGGGTCGTCGTCCTGAACGCAAGCCCGAAGGGCGCGCGAAGCGTGACGATGCAGTACGTGCGCTTCCTGCGGCAGGAGCGCCCGCAGGACGCGTTCGAGCGCGTCGACGTCGCGCTGCACGCCGCCCGTTACGAGCACGACGACGCCGCGCTCGCGCGCGTGTGCGACGCGGTGCGCGGCGCCGACGCAGTGCTGTGGGCCTTCCCGTTGTACTTCTTCCTCGTGTGCTCGCAGGCCAAGCGCTTCATCGAGCTCGTCTTCGAGCGCGGGCACGCGAGCGCGTTCGAGGGGCGCTACGCGGCGTCGCTGTCGACGTCGATCCACGCGATGGACCACGTCGCGCATCGTTACGTCAACGCGGTCTGCGACGACCTCGGCATGCGCTGGCACGGCGAGTTCTCCGCCGACATGTACGACCTGCTCGAGCCCGAGGAGCAGCGCCGGCTGCTCGCGTTCGCCGACGCCTTCCTCGAGGCGGCCCGGCTC
>Ga0268298_10001614_pt1 | contig 26113 bp, 20 predicted proteins | sample WWTPWeurt_MetaG_FD_194462 | JGI IMG/M metagenome (GOLD analysis project Ga0268298, IMG submission 194462) | Activated sludge microbial communities from WWTP in Nijmegen, Gelderland, Netherland - WWTP Weurt | ecosystem: Engineered > WWTP > Aerobic digester > Activated sludge | place...
TTCTTCAAACTTGGAATAGCCGTCCGCCGCCAGTAATTCAGCCCATTTGTAACTGTAGTAACCGGCCGAGTAGCCTCCCGAAAATATATGGTTAAAGGCGTTTTGGAAGCGAACCCATTCTGGTGGAATGTTCACCGCCACTTCCTGACGGACTTTATCGAGCGTTGCCTGAATGTCTTTGCCGGTCATGGCCGCAGCGTTCATGTGCATGCGGAAGTCGAAGAGCGCGAACTCCAGCTGTCTGACTGTTTGCATGGCCGACTGGAAGTGTTTGGCGGCAAGCAAGTTCTTCAATAGCGCTTCCGGCAGAGGCTCACCGGTTTCATAGTGACCACTGATTAACTCCAGACCGGCGCGCTCGAAGCAGAAGAACTCCATTATCTGACTGGGCAGTTCAATTGCGTCCCACTCCACGTTCATGCCGCCTGAGGTTGGTAGATCTGCCAGAGTGAGCATGTGATGCAGACCGTGACCGAACTCGTGGAAGAGTGTTACCACATCAGCATGGCGTAGCAGCGCCGGTTTGCCTCCCACCGGAGGAGCGAAATTGCAGGTCAGATAGGCGACCGGAATTTGCAAGTAGTCCTCCCTCAAGAAACGACTGGTGCAGACATCCATCCAGGCTCCGCCCCGTTTGTTTTTACGGGCGTAGAGATCCAGGTAGAATTTGCCCCGCACTTTGCCTTGCTGGTCGTGAATCTCGAAGAATCTCACATCAGGATGCCAGACTTCTATACCTTGACGTTCGTGGATGGTGAATCCATAGAGCTTTTCCACCACCGCGAAGAGACCCTGGCAAGCTTGATTGGCCGGGAAATAGGGCAGCAGCACCTCGTCGGATACGGAGTAGAGAGAAGCTTTCATCTTTTCAGAAAAGTAGGCGACGTCCCAGTTCTCCAGCCCCTCTTCACCGACAAGAGCCGGATAGTTGGATCTTGCCCAGTTGACCAGTTCTTCCTTTTCCTTGACGGCAAGGGGATAGGCGCGTGTACTGAGTTCTTGCAAGAAGTCCAGTACTGTGTCGGTTTGGCGAGCCATTTTGCGAGCCAGAGAGAGCTGGGCATAGTTCTCGAAACCCAGTAACTGCGCCAGCTCTTGCTTGAGAGCCAGGAGTTCTTCCATGACCTTTGTGTTGTCGAACTTGCCGGCGTCCGGTCCGTTTTCCGAGGCTCTCGTCATGTAGGCTTTGTAAACTTCAGCCCGCAGTTCGCGGTCGTCGCAATAAGTGAGAATGGCGTTATAACAGGGAAAGTCCAGGGTTACTAGATAGCCTGCTTTGCCTGCTTGTTTGGCGTATTGGGCAAGCATGGCCAGTGCCGATTCCGGCAGTCCTTTGAGGCGGTAGCTACTGTTGTCTTCCAGGTGAATGGTGAAGGCGGCGGTGGCATCCAGGACATTGTTGCTGAAAGTGGTGCCTATCTCGGTCAATCTGGCTTTGATGGCACCAAAGCGGCTGCGCGCCTCTCCTTCCAGGGCGATGCCCGACAACTGGAAACCAAGCAGGGCATCATCGATGATTTTGCGCTTAGCCTGATCAAGGCTTTCGTACTGGCTAGCTTTCACCGCCTGGTAAAGCTTAAAGAGGTCTTCGTTCTGTCCTAATTCGGTGCCATATGCGGAAATGAGGGACTGGGCGGCGGCGTGCACGGGTCTTAACTCGTCGCTGTTCTTGACGCCGCTCAAGTGTTCGATTGGCGACCAGGCCCGGGAGAGGCGGTCTTCCAGTATTTCCAGAGCGACAAGGTCGTCCCAGGTGGGATTTTCTTTAGCAGTGAGAGTGGCGATTGCTGCTCTATTGTCAGCCAGAATTTGCTCAATAGCAGGCATTATGTGCTCCACTTTTATCTGAGCAAACGGAGGCAGGTTGTTGCCGACTAAGGCCAATAGGGGATTTTCTTGTTTTGACATAATTGATACCTGTGACTTGATTTAAGAAGATAAAGCCATTGCTTACTCGCTTGAAATAATCCAAGAGTTTTCTGCGTGGTGGCATTCAGGCAAAGTTATTTGCCGGAAAATGCTGCAAGCAGAGCGATCCCTGTGAGGGTTAGTGTCCTTGTATTTACTTTGGAGAAATAAGAGAGTAATTCGAACCTAGTAGGTTTTCCTGAGTCTAGCAAAGTGTCTGAATGCTTGTTTCTTTCCTTTTTGCGTAAATACCGTCTAAAGAGCGTTACCAGTGCTTGCAACTGTCTCTCTAAAGCCGGAAGAAGTGGTGCTGTCAATCTTATCTGCGTCGATGAGCGAGGCTTCGGAAGTCGGGTCTGTACAACTAAATAATGTCGTAGGAGGCGGAAAAACAGAAGATGAGCAGGCGGTCAGGTGCTACGGAGAGCATGGAAGAAAGGAAGAGGGCTCAAGAGCCCTCCTCTCAGGTTCTCCGTTCAAGAGACGCAGGACCGGAGTGTGGTGCCTGCCCTGCCACGGGTATGCCACCAGAGGCATGGCTTCCAGTTGTGGTGCGGGCTCTTCTTCAAACTTTGTCTGAGAGCTTTGCCGAAGCCAGGCTCTTCAGTCTGAACTCGCATTCCACCTCCACGGCGATGCCGAAAGGCAAGGTGTTGGCGCCGATGGCGCTGCGGGTGCCTCTGCCTTTTATCTCGCCGAAGACAAGTTCCATCACTTCCGAGAAGCCGTCGATAACGAAAGGGGTATCGCCGAACTTCTTGGTGCAATTGACCCAGCCGAGAGTCTTCAGGAGTCGATCGATGCGATAGATTCCTACTTCGGCCTCGATGCTGGCCAATACGCCGAGGGCCACGTGATTGGCGGCATTTCTTGCTTCTGCCGCAGTCAGACGGGCTTGCTTCCGCTTTACTCCGCCTGTCTTTCTGACGTGTCGCCTGGAGCCGACTTTGCCGCAGATAGGCTTGCCGTTCACCCAGGGACCGTGCCCTGAAACAAGGAGGCGATTGCCGTTCACGAATACCGAGTCGTACATGCCCACAGCCTCTTTGGGTTCGGGTAGAACCAGTCCAGAGGCTTGCAGCCTTTCGACGGCGCTGGCATGGGGGTTCGTCTTGAGGAGTTCTGCCACTCTCAGCTTTGCCGACTCGATTGCGACTCTACAGGCAAAGCCGGGAATCTTGTTCAGTTCCTTCTCGACTTCTGCCAGGGTGAGATCGGTGGTGTTCATAGCTTGCTCCTTAACTGGTTGCAGATTTTGAAGAGAGAAGCAGCATTGGCTGCCGCTCCTCTCTCTCTCTCTCTCTCTCTCTCTCTCTCTCTCTCTCTACTGTGTGGCGCTCAGCGGTGGAAATTGAGACGGTTTGCCAGCCACTGGTTGAACGTCAGGCCGCTCTGGCGCAGGCTTTGCAGGAAGAGGGCGGCGCTGCCTGAGATGATGGCGGTGAGAGCCAGCCAGAGCTTGGTGATGGGTTCCGGGCAGCTGCCCACCAGCACCAGCACCAGGAAGAAGAAGCCGGCCAGAACAACATTACCGGCATGGTTGCGGCGGGTAAAGAGAACGGCGGCGAAAGTGACGATGAAGAGTAGAGGGATGATGAACAGCCCGGCATCATGGATGCGCTCGACGGTGGCGATGAGCTCCTGCTGTTGATCGATGGTCAGTTGGTTCATGTTGGTTTCCTTTGTCTTTGCGTTTCCGTGGGAGACAGGAGCGGGATTGCTCAGTGGGAAGCCTGGGCCTTGGGGTTGTTTTAGTGATGGCAGAGAGTGGCTTTTGGCTTCTTGCTTGGACCCGATGGAAACGACAGAGAGAACTTCATGTTTGGTTAAAGCAGGCTGAAATGGCAAGCCTTTTCTGCACCGATTTTGCATCGATGCACCACCGATGGCGAGTAGATTTGCCCATGCCGGCTCCTGTTATCTCCGGTCGTGTGCCGTTATCAGAGGCTGTCTGCGCCGGTTTCGCTCTATTCCATGCGTAAAAGAGTTTTGGTTTTTCCGGCACAGTGAGGCGGTCCTAGCTGGTCCAGGTCCGACTACCTGTTGTTCTTACGTGTTAGTGAGCCGGGGGAGGGGCAAAGACCACTTCAGCGGCAGATTATTTCTCAAGGTTTTCTCTGCTGAAATTCGAAAAGGCGATCTGAAAAGAACAGTCCGTTGAGCTGGAAAGCCGGGCTGGGCAAGGAATTGCTGGGTTTCAGTCGACTCTCTTTCGGGCTTGCATAAGTCGGTGGCAAGCAATAGATTCGAATTACGTTTTAAGCAGCACTTCTCAGAGATGGCATTTCTTCTCTCCCTATTCAGATGGCTATTCGATGACTTTTTATGCGGCTTCATGCTGCTTCATTGAACAACACCCCTGCCAACATGAAAGTCCGAAACAAGGAGAACACCATGTTTAAGATTCATCTGCCGGCCTGCCTGCGCTTTCCCTCGCGCCGTCAAATTTTGCGTGCTGCCTGCGAGCTGGGGCAAGAGCGTCGTACCTGCAACGATCTGGAAGGCATTCACAAGCAGTTGTGCATTCGCCTGGCAAAAATGAATGAATTGTCTAAGGCGGGTCTTCCTGAGCAAGAAAGGTGCACCGGCGATCTGATTGTATTTGCAGCGCGTCTGGATGAGGTGAAGCGATTGCTTGCGGAAGCGCAAAGCCTGGTATCGAAAGCTCTGATCAGGCAGCGCTACGAAGCGGCTCGTCGCCTGGTGCAGGTCAGGCACGATATGGACGCCTATGAGCGAGCTCGGCTTAGCTGACACTTTCTCTCGGGCGTCTACCCTTCCTTTGGTCTATCTCTGCCACCGGGCCAAGTCAGTACGCTTGGCCCGGTGGGTGATTGAGCCGGCCCCGGCGGACTTGCTCAGTTGGACCAAAGGCTTTTTTTTGTCATCAAATGATACTAAGAGATATAGTGAAAATGCGAAAAAACGAAAGGTTGGAAGCCGGTAAGGGCTTCCAGCCTCTCGTTGTAGTTGCCGGGCTAGAGCTCAGCCCCCAGGACCCAGGCCAGAGCCCGCGCGTCCTCGGAGTAGAGGTGCGGGCCGGTGAGCCGCGGGGTGGGCTCGCAGAAGTCGGCCGTGGTCATGTCCGCCTCGCGGATCACCACCACGTCCGGCCGGGCCAGGAACTGGTCCAGGGTGTGGTAGCTCCAGGAGTCGAACTTGGCCGGGGCCCGGCCCTCGCGGTAGACCACTTCGCCGTCGCGGGTGACACCGCTGGGGCAGCGGCGCACGGAGGCGGTGGCCTGGCGCAGGCTGCCCTGCACCTCCACCAGGTGGTAGTCGGGGCCGCAGCCGCAGTCGCAGCTCACCTTGAGGGGGTGGCGGCCGCCGTGGCGGGCGGCGTAGATCCGGATGGCCAGCTCCTCCTCGCCCTCGATGACGAAGATGGTGGAGCGGAAGCGACCGGACATCGGCTCCAGGACCGTCCAGGTGGAGACCGGCTCCTCGATCTCGACGGTGTCGCCGAGCTGGCTGAGCTGCCCCGCGAAGTCGCGGTTCAGTTCGGCCATGAGGATCTGGTCGCGGCACAGCCGGGAGTAGCGGTCGTGACCGTGGCCGTGACCGCCGAAGCGGTGGCTCTCGCGCACCAGCTTGCCGCCGGGGCGCACGATGAAGTTCTTACCCTTCATTTTTCTCCTTTTCCTTTTCAAAGAGTGGTGGATGGGGTGATAGAAAGGTTTTGCGAGGGTATCCTCGGCAGTGGACGTGAAACAACATCAGCGGGAGCTGATTCTTCTTCTTGGGGGGTGTGCTCGATATTGCCTGGTTTGGAGCTTTTGTTTGGTTGGTTGGAATTGGGAGGAGAGAATTTCAACCTAGTAAAAGCAGGGCTCCACCAGCAAGTTATTTCAGCGGCGCGGCAAGGGATTTCATGTATGCATCTTGGCAAGGCTAGCGCGAGGCGCTCACTACTATTCTTGTATTTTCAGCTCGCTGTATTGGGAAAATAATAGACCGGTCTAGTGCTTTGCGGCAAAAAGAGATGGGTCGAAGTTGCACACATGGTTCCCATTACTGGGGATGTATGCAATCTCCGACCCACCTTTGAAAGTTGGTTGCCGCGTAACCGTTGGAGGTGGAGCAGATACAAGAGCGCTCCCAGCTGGGAATCCCTTGCTCTGCCCCACCCCGTAGCGGATTACTTCTTGCCCTTGGCGGGGGTCTTCTTGGTGACCTTCTTGCCGCGAGCCGGCGCCGGTTTCTTGGCCGCAGGCTTGGTCTTGGGCTCCGGCTTGGCCTTGGACTCCGCCTTCGCTTCGTCCTCGCCCTCGTCGTCGTCGCCGTTGGGCAGAACCCAATCGTCGTCGTCCGTGACCGTCTCGTCAGCGAGGCTGACGTCGGTGCCGTGGGGCATGTTGCCGGGCTTGTCTTCCGTGTACATCTTGTTGTTCGGAGCGAAGAACGACCGGCGGTCGTCATCGCCACGCAGGATGTCGACGGTGGAGCCGAAGAGCTCGCCGTCCACGTAGAGACCAGCGAAGAAGCCCTGGGCACGGCGATCGTAGTCCCGGAGCTGGTCGTTTTCGACCTCGTCCCAGAGGAATCCGATCTCGTGCACCTGGAACTGCTGCACCGTCATGGTGGGCTGGGTGTGCTCGGTGGTGGTGAACCAACCGGAGGCCAGCTTGCCATCCAGGCTGCGGATGATGGCCTGGTAGTGCCGCTGCTGCCATTCGACCAGAACCGCATCGCCTTCGTTACGGCGCTTGAAGTCGCCGATCATGAAGAGGGTGTGGTCGTTGGCCAGGAGCGCCGAGTTGTACGGCAGCACCTTGACGCGCGGGTTGGAGTTCAGGTAGAGGAAGTCGCGGAACTCCGTGGGAATCTTCCGGTACGGATCGGACGGCTGGTCCGCCGCTTCCGGATGGTTGTCCACGAAATTGTCGCGGCGCTCCTTCTCCTGGCTCACCCGCTTCACCAGCTTGTGCTCGGTGAGGATGGCCGGGATGTAGACCACCTTGGCCTTGCCCACGGCGAAGCTGCCGATGTACTTGCTGGCTTCGCGACGCAGGTACTGGACCTGGTCATCGAAACTGCCGGCAGCCATGGCCGCTTTCACCTCGACCGGATGGTCGGGGCGTTGCAGGTAGTTCTTTTCCGACTCGAAGAGGGCCTGGAAGGCCTCGTTGTTGACCATGTGTCCGAGCAGGACCACGAGATCCGGCTGGTAGTCAGCCAGGAACTTCATGATCTGCTCGTGCATGTTGCGGTCGTGCATCGGCCAGAGCGTGTTGGCGATGGCCACCACGCGGGTGCCGTCGGGCAGCGAGATCTTGTGGATGCCCGCGCCCGCCAGCGATGTCTTGGCGATTTCTTCGACCGTCACGCCCTTGAGGCGAGTAGCTCGATTAGCCATGATACATACTCCTTGTTGTTATGCGGCCAGCATGTTCTCGTCGTCGAGCTTGTCGAAGAACGAGATCACGGCGTAGGCCAGCTGGTTAGAAGAGTCGAGGCGCAGGACGTTGGGGAACTGCAGACCTTCGTTATACGGTTGAGGCATGACGATCGCACCCATGGCGCTCTGAGCGACGCCCACGGCGGTCTCGGCGTTGTCTTCGACGATGAGCGGGATGCGCTCCTCGAGCATGACACGCTTCTTGCCGTGAGTGCTGTTGAACATGATGTCGCTCTTGGAGACGACATGCCCGAGGTGCTTGAGGATCAGTTCCTCGGTGACCTGCTGGGCGATGCCGGTGCCGTAGGTGGCGGAACCATCAGGACGGGCGTCGGAGGCGCCGGGCGTCCAGGTGCAGATGACGACGTTGATGCCGGCCTGCTTGATCAGCTCCAGCTGCTCCACCACACCCGCCAGCGGCTGCAGGTCGCCGTAGCCACCCTGTGCGCGCTTGACGAACTCCACGAAGAGCTCGCTGAACTGGTCGGGGCTGATGGGAGTGTTGGGGTCGCGAGCCATGTCGTAGAACTCGCGCTTGACGTTGTGGAAGCTGTAGCCGTAGTGCGCCGACGCGAAGTCCTGGAAAGCGGACTCCCAGTCGAACACGACGCCGTGCAGGTCGAACATGACGGTCTTGGACCACTTGAAGTAGGGGTCGTTGACCTTGGTGAGCGAACTCGGGGGCCAGTTGGCGGCGGTGATTTCCGCAAGCGCCAGATCCGACCCGCCCTTTTTCTTTGTGCTAGTCATAATTGACTCCTTAGAAGTTAGACAGGAGACACCACGCCGCTCCCAGAACAAAATGCCGCTCCTCCGGAAGAGGGCGGCATTCTGCTTGGAGTGGCTTCGGTGCCTCAGTGAATGGTCGGATTAGTAGACGGCGGTCTTGTAGACCTTGTCGCCGTCCACCATGGCGTGACGCCGCTGACCACCGGCATCGGTGACCGGCAGGATGGGCAGGAGCTGGATGTGGAGCTTGCCGCCGTGCACGCAGCCTTTGCTCACACCCATGGTCCAGTTGGGCTTGATGGCGTAACCCATGTAGGCGTGACGCCGGTCGGACAGGTGGCCACCCTCGTAGGAGCGAATCACGCCGCGCTTGGTGGTGCGACGGGAGCGCTTGCCGAGACGGTGGGTGTGTCCGTGCCAGACGCTGCGTCCGCTGTTGTCGGACTCAGCAGCCGGGCTCTGACCGGGCTTGGAGCGCACCTTCAGGCCATGGATGAAGTCGATGTCGCCGTTGACGACGAGACCGCCAGCCATGCCTCCTTCACCGAGCGCGCCGTAGATGAAGGTGATGGGGTCACTCTTGGTGTAGCCCATCAGGTTGTGGAAGTTGAGGAACGGTTCCTTCGTGTTCGGGTCGATGAGACCGGACACGTTGGCGTTGGGATCGATCTGAGTGCGGCGGTTCCGGTCCTCGTGGTTGCCGAGGATGTAGAACACGTGCAGGGCGCCGGAGAGACGAATCACCTCGTCCAGCATACGGCGAACTTCGTCGTACTCGTGCTGGGTGTTGGCGATGACGCCCGGTGCCTTGGGCCAGCGAGACAGGCCGAACATGTCGACCGCATCGCCGATGATGATCAGGATGTCCGGCTGGTTGTCGCGCAGCCATTCCTTGACCATCCAGCTGACCTGCTTGTCGTGGGCGGGGATGTGCCAGTCCGGGAGGATGGCCACCGTGGTGCCGTCGGGCAAGTTGAGGTCGATGATGCCGTGGTAGGCGAGATAGCCGAGCGCGCGCTTGGCGTTGAGTTCCTTCAGCTTGTCGCGCAGTTGCGCGCGAGCTTCGGAAACGTCGATACCCTTCTTAGCGCCGAGCTTCTTGATCATCCGGTCCAGGGACCGAGCAGTGCTCGTGCGCCGCGAGGGTCGTACAGAAAGATTGGTTTTCATGTGTGACTCCTTTGGCCTCTTAGCAGCGAGGCTTCAGTTAAATGGTTAAAGCCCCGTCTGACGAGGCCGCGTTTGACTTACAGAAGTAAGCGGGCTTATGCACGCAGCCCTGTCGGAGGGAATGTGCCAGATTCCTTCCAGGAAATTTTGAATCCGACTACTCCGGTACCCATGCTCAACCGACTCTGAAAAGAGATGTGATGGTCGGAGGGTAGGGTGAATGCCTTGGGGGTTTGAGGGTTTTCCTAGAGCATTTTGGAGGAGTGGATAACTCCTAGACCTTAAAGGTTCCCCGAGAACCAGTACAACTACGGTTTTCCAGTCTTAGAGAGAGATAAAGTGTGTTAACTTGGTGGCGCAGCCGCACTTAGATCAGCATGATTTACGGGCTCTAATCTTGGTTGGGCTGAACCGGCGGCACCCGGCTTGCCAAGCGGTGGTGTGCCATGATTATTTTTGGGGTACCCTGCTAGTTGTGTTAAGAACATTGCGCGGCTTATGGCAGGCGCATTTAAGGGTTGGCGCGGCTTGCGCGAGCCCCTTCCTAAGCGCTTTGACTGACAGCCAGGAATAATGCCTCACGAGGGTTCTTTTCGCGGGAAAGCTCTTTCAATTTCTGGTAAAGCTTTACCTCTTCCCCGTTTAGTTGTTGGGGAATGAGAACGTCGATGGTGACCAGTTGATCGCCGCCGGCAATGCCAAGCCCTTTCAGCCTGTAGACTCGACCGGGCTGGGTGAGGGGCTGTATTTTCATTACCACTTTTCCGGTAGCAGTGGGAATTTCAATTTCGGCACCGAGCATGGCTTCATAGAGCGTGACCGGTACATTTATGGTGACGTCTTTATCGATGACACCGAGAACCGGATGCTGCCTCAGTTTGATTTTGAGAATTAGATCGCCGTGGGCGCCGGCTCGCATATCCCATTTGCCCTGAGCTGTGCGTCTTATCTCCATGCCGTCGAAAAGCCCTTTTGGCAAGTCGATTTCCAGGCGGCGTTCCACGGTGAAGTAGCCTACTCCTCTGCATGTAGGGCACTGCATGCGGTTCACCGGCTTCATGTTGATGCATTCTTCGCAGGCTTTCGGATCGCTTATTGTGAGCTGCCTGTGGCAACCTTTGATGGCTTCTTTCAGGGTTACGTCAATCTCCATTTCCAGAGATTGGGCTTGAATCTTGCCCTGTACGTTTTTGATTTCCTGAGTTTGTGATTGTTGGGTGCTCTGCACCACCTGTTGCACGCCGGAAGTAACCTTGCTCCAGAGTGCTCTCACATCGGAGGTTTGCTGCCGGAAGACGGCGCTGTTTTTGTCGTATTCGCGCCTTTTGGTATTGTCTGAGAGCACTTCATAGGCATGGGTGATGTCTCGCCAGGTGCGAGTCAGCATGTCCGGGTCCATTTCGGCGGTATCGGCATGGGGTCCGAATTTATCGGACAGATTGGTGTAGGCGTCGCATATTTCGCCGGTGGAGGCATTCGGGCTTACGCCGAGAATATAGTAAAGGTCCTTCGGGGCCTGAGAAGTGCTCTGGGTCTTAATTCTAAGTCGTTCTTCTTCAGAGTTCATGGCTTCGACACAATCGGCTCATTGTCCTGGGTAGTAAGTGAATTTGCCTACACTCCCATGAGTATAAGCGCACGGTCAAAAATTGTGGACTGCCTAAGCAGGTTGCTTTGATGGCTTGTTTAATTGTGTGCTGGTAATGAATTGAACCGGGTGATGAACCGGGGGTTGAGAAAATACATGCCGCCATCTGCCATGTATATTTGTTCTATATTTGCCCAGACAATGAGTCTTTTATCGCTTATTATCAGTCTGCGCTTCAGATTTTATTATTGAAGAGCCACCCCTACTCGGAAAAACCTTACACAATTGCTTTTCTGAGAGTGCTTTCTAACTGCTTCAGATGCCGCTCAGCCTGCGTTTTAGAAGCTCTGTGAAATCGAAGAGGAGGCGATTGCCGCTGAGAATGGCGTAGTTTCTGCGACTGATAAGCATATGGGCTTGCCTGGTCAGCATTGTCTGGCGAATTTCCAGGGCTTGTCCATAGAACAAAGTATCGGCCAGGCTCTTTATTCGCCCGCCGCCATTGCCTTTTTCAATTCCGGTTTGTGCTAAAGAGGCCACCTTCGTGAAAATGAGCGGCACCATGGAAATGGCACTGAGACTTTGTTCCAACCCGGAAGGTTTGATAGTGCTCAGACCAAGAATGGCTCTGTAGTTGGCCGACTTCTGATCATTGGCCATGGCTAAATCGGCAACCCTTCCGGCTTCTGCCAGTTCTTCCGTACTGCTCAGAGGCTGGGGCAACGGCTCGTCTTTAAGTTTTTGGCTCTCGCTGCGGCTGCTCTGCCACTTTTCCAGTTTTTCCATGGCCCAGTTTGCCTGCCCTGCTCCGGCCAGTTGAGCCAGCTTAGTCAGGCTGTTTTGCACAGTCGGGGGCCGGGAAGTTTGAGCCGGATGCTCAATTTCGGGGCTTCCGCTCTCGCCCATTACCTGCACGAGCTCAAGTAGATTAGCCAGAGTGGAAAGCTCGCAATGCTCCGCCAACTCTTCACGCATCAGCCGGGCTCGCCTTTCTTGCTCTTCCGCCAGGCTACCGCTATAACTGCAAGCCCGCTCGCCTTCGAGTTGCGACCCGAGGTTTTTGGCAGTGCTTTTGCTGTCTGCCCCCGCCCCGATGTTGGGAAGATAGGCCAGGGCAGCCGTTTGTGCCGGGCGATAGAGCAACTTGTTTTTAATGGCTTGCGGAGCCATCATAGCCAGACTTTTGCTCTTCTCTATGGTACCGACTTCCTTCAACGGTGCCGGTAACTGCCGCTCTCTCATGGCCAGGGCAGACTGTGTCAGTGATGAAATCAGATCAATGGGGAACGTACTGCGGCTAGGCGGCAGGTAGGCTACACTCATGGTCGCCGGGCGGAATTCACTATGGTTTTGAGCCTTCAGTTGAAAGGGCTCTTCAGCATGCACGGCAGCAACTGAGAGAGTGCTGAGGGCAAGAGCGGCCATAAGAGCGCCGATGGCCTGTTTCCGTTTGCGGCAAAGTTGCTTGACTGGCACTGTCTTTGTCTGATTCTTTCTAGTGGGCCGTTGCGTGTGGGTCCGCCGGCAGCGCTTATATTACCACTTATAGCAGCTTGAAGCTGCCGCTGATCTCGTCGAATTCCTTCTCCATGATGGGGCGCATGGATTCCGGCGAGATACCTTGCAAGATGTAATAGCCGTCTTTCTCGAAGAGCAGGATCATGTAGACGAAAGTCTTTTCCGCCGTTTTGGCATCCACGCCCCGGGCCAGCAATTTCCGCCCTTTCAAGCCGCTCAGTTCAATGTCCTGCTCCTTTTCGATTTCCATATCTTTCACATAGGGAGTGTCTTTGATGCGGCGGCGGGCGAAGTCATCGGGCTGCTCGATGCGCACTTTCATGATCGATTGCGAGGAAAGAAAGAGGGGCCCTTTCTCCGGTGGATTGGTTTTACCCGCCTTGTTGAATAAGAGTGTGTTCTGCAGGCGGGTCGCCCGTTTGAGATTGGCTGTTTCCTTAAGCTTGTAAGGTAGTCCTTCATCGAGAGAAGGTTGGCTGGTGGTATCAATAGTGATACTATCAATGGCTTCTCTCAGCTTGGCCATGATGCTGTCGGGAGTGCCTTCCAGGAGGGTTGCCGTTGCTACAATGCTAAAGTTGTCATTGCCGAAGATGTAGACGTGTTTCTTGACGCTTGTGCCGTAAAGCTTCTGAGTCAGGTCTACTTCCAGTCCCTGATATTCGCCTTTCTCCTTGCTTTGTTTGCCTACCAGTTGCATGCCTCTTGCGGCCAGGCGTTCGTCGGTGAAGCCCTCGGTGAGTTGTTTGAAGGGAGCCGGCATTTCCGTCACCATGAGGGAGGCGTTGGTGTTGGGATCGATGAAGCCGGCAAAGTTATCGGCTTTGGTCATACCGGCCGGGGCCTTGATATTGAGCCGGGTACCGTTCAAATGCACCAGGTCGCTCACTTGCTCTTGACCGGTCCGGCCCTTGTCGGCAGCCCCCGCTGGGCTTGCGAGACCTGTGCAAATCAGTAAGCCCAGGGTGAGGGAGAAAACAATCCTTCTGGAGACGACAAAATGCATATTCTTTCCCTGGAGCCTTTCATGTGGATCTGGACCTCAGGAATTTATACCGCTTTTGACGCAAAATTGCATTCTAGGCTGCCAGTCGCTCAATCGCTCCGGCCAGGTCGGCCATGGCTCTCCCCTTGCTGCCCTCTGAAGCAAGCAAAGTATTCATGATGCGGTTGCGCAACTGATCGGGACTGAGATTCTCCAGTCCGCTGCCGGGCTCCTGCCGTGAGCGCTCTTTCTCTCTGGTTTGAGCATTCTTAAGGCGTTGCATTTTCTGCCCGGCATCAGGCAAGCTTCCGGCGATGCCGGCCTGCAGCCTGTCCAGACTCATGGCCTGGGCAACCTCTTCCGGCGGCATTTTCTCAAGGTCTGCCCGGCTTGCGTATCCGCCCATGAGCTGCCCGTGCAGTTTGAGATTGTTGTCTTTATCAACGGAGAAGACCCCGGTAGCCGGCCAGGAGTTGACCTCCATACCGTGTCCGGCCAGAAATTCGCGGGTGGCTTCTTCACTGGCGTCCATATTGAGCATGACGGCCTTGCCGTCGAGAGCCTTCTCCAACTCTGGATTGGCTTCATTCTTTTTGGCCAGGCAGGGCTGACAGCCCCGTCCTTCAAAATTGACCACTAGCGGCAGTCCGGCTTTTCTTGCTGCTTCGGCTGCCTTGTTGAAGAGTTCTTTGTTCTTTCGGTCGAGCTTCTCTTCGTTGCCCGGTTTATGCAATTCTTCCCGTTCTGCTTTGCTCATGCCGAACACATCTTGGGCGGCCTCGCTGCCCTCTTTGGGTTTAGTTTGGTCCGCTTCCCTTTTGGCAGCATCGGCTCCACTTCCCTCGGGTTTGCCTTCCCGGGCTTCCGGGTTTTCCGCTGCAAACTTGAAGCGATCCTTGTGCTCGCCTGTGAAGCGCTTGGCGTATTGATTCTGGTCGAGCAGGCTGTCTTTTATGTCGCCGCCCCAGTGGGTGCTGACCACCCTGTCCATGGTGGGTTTGCCGTCCGGTCCGGCTTTCACTGATTGCAAGCTGGTGAAGGCCAGGTTGTCACCACCGGTGGTTTTTTGTATCCATTCTCGCCACTTGCCGGCTGCGGGATCGGCATTGATCTTGTCCTTGTCCAGATAAACAAATTCCATGCCTGGATTTTGTTTCTTCAGTTCAGTCATTTGATCAAGCAGCTTCTGGGTGTCGCGCGTTGATTCGGACCCTACTATGAATGCCACTCCATTACCGCTTTTAGCCGCTCTATTCATGGCTTCGTGGGCATTGGTGTGGTCGTATGAAGTGAGATTCCTGACGGCGTTGTCGTAGCCTCCGGCTCTTTCAAAGTTATTCTCAGTCGGTCTTATGACGCGGCTGTTGTCGACAATCTGAAAGCCATTGTCGAAGTTGCCCCGATACTGATTCTGTATCTGGTTGAACTGGCGATTGCTCTCTATGGGATAGTTGGGAATGTGATTCACAACCTGTGAATCGAATTGTGGTTCGTACCTGACCGGTCCACAATCTTGCCGCGGTCCTCAGCCCATTTCTGCGCCCTCTTGCCTCAGTGGTAAAGTCGCCGCCTGGCGATACTGAGAATTTAGCGGTAAATTGTTTCAAGCTTATTGCAGCGCCCTCAGAGGCGACTTTGATAGTGTTCGTAGAGCTTGCCCATGGTGGCTTTGTCACGCTTGGTGGCCGCCGGTAGTTGTCGGTTTGTAGCACCGAAATACATGATGTCGGAATAATTGGCGGAATGGCCGCAAAGTCCGAGAGAATGCCCGATTTCATGCAGGCAAGTAGAATACATGTCGTCATCGGTGCAGTCGTCGCCGGAGAGGCAATCAAAGGTCTGAATGCGAATCTGGGAATGCCCGATGTTCCAGGGTGTATTGCCGTTGTGCTCAGGTTGATTGGCGGTGATGCCGGCTGCGGCGCGCTTGCGTCCTTCTTCTTCTTTGAAGAGATAGTCCTCGGTCCACTCCACCTGGATGTCGGCTTGAGCGGCGTTATCTACTATCTGGTAGGAAAGCTTATTACCGGAGGCTTTCACCCAGGTATCCAGGGATTTTGTAATGAAGGAGGGAAAGTTGGAGCGATAGCCTTTCATGCCGGTGCCGTCCGAGACGAAGATTTTCAGCGGCATGCGGCTCTGGGACCAGGGATGTAGCTGCCCCTGGGACAAGAGCAAGTGGAAGTAATCGGGCAGTCCGTTGGAAGTATCGCTCAGCTTGACCCGATCGTCCTCCAGGTCCTGGATGAATTCCCTGGCTTTTTGCCGCTCATTGGGGTCTGACTCCGCCTGGGCAAAGCGTTTGACGTAGGCGATTGCTTCGTCGATTTTGCCCAGATCTTTGTAGCAAAGCCCGATCACATAGTTGATAGATTTGTTGCGAGGCTCGAATTGGAGAGCCATTTGACCTTCGACTATGGCTTGCTCCGAATTCCCCATGCCCCGATAGGCGTGAGCCAGCATGCGGTGCACAGCCCCTGAGACGGGGGAAGGATCTTGCTGGGCGGCTTTCAGAAGCAGTTCTTTGGCTTCCAACTTGCGACCGGCAAAGAGAGCCTCTTGAGCGGGCATCAGATGACGGTAACACTGAATGTCTTTAATGAAGTCGTCGGCCTTCTTCTCTTCCTTGTGGTCTTTGGCCAGCATTTTGTAGCGCTCGAGAGCGGCCAGGGCATCGTCATAGCGCTTCTGTTCGTAGTAGACAATGGCAAAAGTGTAGTAGGCGCTTTTTTCCCGCGGGTTGACCTTGAGACTTTCCCTCAGAGCCGAGATGGCCTGCGGATACTGCTTGAGCCCCCGATGGGCGCTGCCGATGGCGGCAAGGATATCGGCCTGGTAGCGGGTCGGCCCGCAGCGCAGGGCCTGGGAAAGGGTGCTTATGGCTGCTTCGTAGTGGCCTGCATTGAGCTGGCTATAGCCTTTGGACATGAGCCTGGAGGCGGCCAGCTCAGTGTTATAGTCAGCGGTATAGTTCTGGTACTGAGCCCGGGCGGGTGAGAGAGCGGGCGCTGCCGATAGCGCCAGGACGGCGGCCAGGCAGAGCGGGGGGAAGATTCTACCGCCCTTCCATTTTTGCCCATGGGGAGTGTTGCTGGTTGCTTCCTGTCTTGCCATTCACACATGCTTTCTCTAGGGTTTGTGAGCTGAGGTTCTCAGGCTCGCACTGCCAACTGGCGGCTGTGTTTTTCATATGCCCGCTTTTCAGTCGAACCAAGATAGCCGAAGACCCTGCCTCATGGGCAGGGTCTTAAAGTTACTCGGGGAGGCTACGGTCTTGTTTGTTTGGTGCAGTCCCGGGCGTTCCCCTTAAGTCTATGGCCGCAGTCAATAGTTTTTGGCTATTAACCGCATTTGCTGTAGCCGCAAGACTGGCAGACATTGCAGCCGTCAATCTTGAGCCAGGATTCACCGCCGCACTTGCCGCAGGCAGCTTGTCTTCTGGTACCGCCATTGGCGGCATCATGCAAGGAATCAAGCAAGCCTATGGTCATCTGAACGGGCTGTGCTTCGGCATTGGCGATGGCTGCTTTCGGTACGGCTCCGAGGTTGAGAGCTGCTTCCGCATTAGCCAGATCCTCGTGGTGGGCGTTTGCCGAGTGGGTCTTTCTGTAGTGTTGAATGGCCTTGGCCAGTCCGTCACAGGGCGACTGCACTACTACTGCCTTGTCGGAGTCGGAGAACTTGAAGAAGGCCGGATAGCCGGACTGGATATTGACCAGTTGGCGAACCACGGTCATCTCTGCTTTGGAGCGTTCTTCTTCACCGAATTCGGCGGCGTATTGCAGGAAGGCGGAAGCAAGGCGACCGACTGCTTCGAAGAGACCGGCTTCGATGGCTCCCGGTTTACCCATACGAGCATAAACTTCTACCAGTTCGCCGGGATGGCTCGGTTCGTGGTTGAGGCTGACGTGCAGAGTGGAGCCGCCATCGGGAGAGCCGACGCGCACTTTGTAGTTTTGACCGACGGTTTCGTCTACCTGGATGTTGCGACGCTCCTGGTGCCCAAGCAGAGCCAGCAGGTCGGAACTTCTGTTGTAGTCTTGCTCGGCGATTTTTTCTACAGGTTGAGAAAGGCGGCTGCCGTCCGGATAGAAGGTGATGTCTTTGACGCCCAGTTTCCAGGCCAGCATGGTGGAATCATGCACGGCTTGCTCGGAGAAGTCGAGGGGGATAGAGCAGGTGTTGGAGACGGAGTTGAAGACTTCGGGGCATTCATCGGCGCCGATGTGGATGGCGGAAAGGTGACGAATATAGGCTTCCGGAGATACTTCCACCCGAATCGGGAAGGCTTTCTGCACAACTTCCGGCACTTCCGCCAGACCACGGCAAGATTTGTTATTAGCGCGGATCTTCTTCATCAGTGCATTTTGCGCATCTTCGCTTTCGGGCCAGGCGCCGTATCTGATCATCAGTTCTTTGAAGCCGGGGGCGACGAAGTCGACGAAACGCGAGCGTACTTTTCGGGAGAAGACGATGCCGTTGTGGGGATCTACTCCCCAGCTGGTTTGCAGAGCCTGAGCCAGGGTGCCTGTCGGGGCATTGTTGGTCATGCAGGTATTTCTAACGCGCAGACCTTTCTTCTGGAACTTGCTGCCTTCCCAGAGGGGATAGCAACCGCGTTCTTTCGCCAATTCCATTGAGGCTTCCAGGGAAGCTTTGTTGTACTGACGGAAGAGTTCTTCCGTGGCATTGAGACCTTCGGCGCTGCCGAATTCGGCGCCCAGTCTTGAAAGGAATTCAGCGATGCCGGCGAAGCCGCCGCCGTTTCTTCTTTCCAGACGAGCCGTCATGTTCTGCAAAGGAATCGGATACCAGCTCACGTCGGAGACGTTGTCCATGAAGCGCTGCTGTACTTTCACCACCGCTCTCATGGCAGTCATGTTGTAGCTGCCGTCCGGACCCCAGAACTCGGGGTGCGCGGCGTGCAGGGAGGAGAGGTTGCAGTTACCCATATAAGTACGGCCGTCTTTACCGGGACCGGCAGGCAAGAACTGTTCTCCGCAGGGGTTGCAGGTGTTCAAGTCGTAGGCGTGATCATTGGCGTTGGCTTCATTGATGGTTTCATAGAAACCGATGCCGGGCTCGCCGCTGTCTCTCATGCCTTCCACGATGCGCTGGAAGACTTCCGGTGCGTAGAAGTGACCACGCACCTTGACACATTTGTCGGTGATTTCCACCATGGCATTGGTCAGTTTGCGAGCGGCTTCTATTGCTTCAGGGAAGCGGGTGATATCGACGGAGTACTCTTCGTAGATGGGCTCTTTCGTGAGCTTGTTTACTTTCACCTGGCCGGTGCGCTCATCGAGCACCGGTTTTCTGGGATCGTAGACGGAGCCGCCCCAGACCTGCTTGTTGAAGAAGGCGGGAATGAAACGTTTCGCTTCCACGGCTTCCATGAAACCGGGCATGGCCAGTACGGTGACATTGGTGTTCTTGAGGTAGTTCTGCCTGTCGATATACTGATTGTATTGTTCGGCGAATTTTTGTTCAGCCATTTTGAGCAGACGCTTCTTGTAGGTCATGGCGTCTTCGCCTGACTCCTGGCGGAACTTCCTGGTCATCTCTTGATAGACGCCGGAGAGAGTGGGCGGCGGGAAGAGCTTTTTCTTGTCGATGAAGAAGAGAATGTCCGGGTGATCGGAGTTGCGCAATTCGATCAGAGCGCCGCCCCGTCTGCCGCCCTGCGCCACAGCTTCCACTGCTTTAGCGATGGTTTTTTCGTAAAAACGGTCCGGTCCGGAAGCAGCAGCGCCGTTGGAAATAATGGAAGCCCACGGTCTCAGGCTGGAGGTATTGAGACCCATGCCCATAGCAGCCTTGGCTGCGAGAGCTTCGATGCGGGCTGCTTCCTGGATGCCCTCCAGGCTGTCGATCACATAAGCGACGCCGCAGGCAGCCAGGCAACCTTTGCCGCGCAGGAAGGTGGAAATATGGCCCATGAGCACTTCCTGCTCGTTCAAGTTGGCGATCTTGCCCTGGGTTACGGCCAGTCTCAGTTCTTCCGAACGCAGCCAGATGTCTTCTTCCTTGAGGTTGGCCAGTTTGCCGTAGGCCCAGTACTGCAATACTTTCAGGGATACTTCCGGGTCGGCGTTGATGTTGGCGGGGGTGTTGGCCCAGAATCTCTGGTTGCCGATGTTGTCGGCGAAAATTTGAGCCCACTGTACAACCTTAGGATGGACAAGGGCTTCCTCTATAGTCAGTTCGATTAGTTCGGCGGGGGTGAGTGCATATTTCAGTTCGGCAATGGCTACGGAAGTTGCCACGCGCACGATGATGTCGTTGACGCCCTCTACCGGCTGACCGGTAATGGGGTCTCTTTTGGCATACAGTCCTACGAGAGTCTCCTGGGTTGATTCCCAGTATCTATGAGTGAAATCTTCGGTCACCGGCATCTTCAGGGGCTGGGTGCTTGCTTTAATAGGTTGAACCTTAACCAGGGGTTGCATCGAAACCGGAGTGGATGGTCCTTGCGAAGCCACGCCGTCTTTCTGGGAGTTATCTTTGCTTGTCTGCACTGTTTGCATTGGTGAGTGGTTCCTTTCTAGATGCTTTTCGTTCTTATCTGTTTGGGATTTGTGGAGGACTTTGGGGTGGTCATGGACGGGGGTGGGCAGTGGATTTTTCGCTCTTATATAAAGAGACCTTTATCGGAACGGTTGGCTATCTCATCGCATTCAAACAACGACCTCCGGAGGTTTGAGGTCGGTTCTATATGCGATTGATATACAAAAGACCGGATAGGCGAGTTAAAGAAGCAGACGCCAGTCTGTGCCTTCTAAATCTTCTGTTTTTTTATTTGAGGTGCGAGATCGGCTTGAGCTGATTCGCAAAATTTCATTGCGAATAATCTACTACCGATAGCGTCCGTCTTCAACGGGCAATTTCTTGTAGGAAACCTGTGCGAAATCCCGAAAGCTATGTGAGGCAAGGGTTTGCGAGTTAGATAAAATCCGAAAGCAGGGGGGTATCCTTACACCAGGGCAGACCCCATATATAGTGTGGCAATACCCGGAGCGTCCTCTTGGCGTGCCCGGAAATGCCCATGAATACTGATGTCCGATAAATGATATGCGTGAGGTATATGCAACCGTGGTGTTGGTTGTGGTGGCGCAGATATAAACTCGGGCGTAGTGCCATGGGCGGTGCCTGATAATACCGAGTTTGATGTATAACGGCGTCTAATGCAGCTTTCTGTATGGGAAGTGGTGCTGATAAATATGCGTCTGATAAGGTTAGTCTGGTATCACATTTGCTGGCGTTAATAGTTGCCTCTGTTGGCATCTGCAAATTACCCTGGGCTAATTAAGGCTCATGATAAGGGTTTCAGCTTGTTCTACTTGGCTATTGCAAAATACTTTCTACTTGATAAAGACTGCTTTCTATTTTCGGAGCAATCTGCCGGTCAGGGATACTTTTGATACTGCTGAGGAAGAGTAGCTGTTTATGCTGCTTCCCGCTGCATTGCCCGGTGTATAGGGCTGATATTGGCTGGCCTGATTGCTGCTCGTGACTGGTTTACCGACCGGTCGGGCCTGGGTGTTTGTCAGGGCGCGCGATGAACCGGTCCGGCCTGGTGCTCCTACCGGTCTGACGGCGGGGTTGGGGCTGAGACCACCTATGTTGACTTGGGGCAGGGCTCTGGCGAATTTCTGACCGGCACCGATATTGCTTTCGAAGCCGGCGTAAGGCAAGCCGTTAGGCTGAGGGGTAAGGAGGATGGTTTGCCCGGGTCCGGCGTTTGACGCAAGAGGCGGAATGAAAATTGCGTAATTGGGCGAGGCCTCGGGCGGGTGACGATGATCGGAGACCTTCGGGGTTTCGTCGGTAATGTATATTTGCCTGCGGGCTTGGAATGGCTTAACTTGTTCCAACTGGTCTCTTTTGATGTTTACGACAGTCTGGGCCTGAGCAGGCTCGGCAAAGAGGCCGGTCAAACCGGAAAGGAGAGCGAGGCAGACCGGTAGGGCTGTCTGAAGCGGTTTTGGTTGAATTAGTGCCAGTGATTGCTTGAACATTGCCGAACCCCCAGGATTGAGTGTCCGCATTGTATGAAAGTTGTCAGGCGGCTGCTCTGGGATTTACCCTGACATGAAACCTGGGTAATGCCTGAAGCTCTCACCCGGCTTGTTTTTCTACTGGCGGGAGCGGGCTATTGGCCGCAGCAGCCGGAGGTTTCCGTGGATTTTTCTTCCGGCGTTTCCGGCTCGCTGTGCCGGAGCAACTGCCATAGTTCTTCCATCACCCTCTGGGAGTCATTGTTCTGCACCGCTTCCACCACACAGGTGTTCAGGTGATCTTTGAGCATTATCTCGGCCGTCTTATCGAGAGCCGACTGCACGGCTTTCAGTTGATTGAGAATGTCGATGCAATACTTTTTCTCGTCCACCATCTTATAAACGGCGTTGAGATGACCAATGGCTTTAGAGAGCCTGGCTTTGAGTTTGACTTTGGATTCTTCGGTGATTGCCATAAGAGAGGAGTTTACCCTTTATGGCTTGCTTTTGAAGTTAATAAATTCTCTTGAGAGGCCGAAAAGCTAATCTGAGCTTGAGAAACCGAGCTTTACGATTCTGTGCCTTGCATCTTATTCAGCTTGCGCATCAAAGCCTCGGTTTCATGGCTTCTGCCCAGCCGGTGCAGCACATTGATCAGTGTTTCCAGGGCGTATTCCACGTCCAGAGCTGAAATATAGTCATCTTTTTCCTGCCGGGCTATGAAATTTCGCAATAGTTCGGCTGACTCTTCCAGACGGCCCTGATTACCAAGCAACTCCGCCAGAGCAAGGGCCGGTTGCGGGCCGATGAAAAAGAGGGGCTCCGGCTTGAAATATGATTCGATTATGTCCATGGCTCGGTTGTAGGTATCCTCGGCTTCCGAAAGCCGGCTCTGGCGCTCCAGGTAGCCTCCGTAGCCGGTGAGAGCGTAAATGGCATGACCCATGGGCGGTTCATCGGCTTTGGAAAGCGACTCCAGCCAGTAGGTTTCGGCCTCGTCCATGGCTTCTGCTTCCAGACGGCCGGCAATGGCTGTTCTAAGCACCAGCAGCTTGGGATGGCGTTCTCCGTAGTTTTTTTCAATCCACTTCAAGCCATCGAGAGCAAACTCAGGCTCTACTGCCTGTCTGGCCGCCGCAAAAGTCAAAAGGTCAGCCAGTTCGGCCGGCTCTTTCATGGCTTGAGCCAGGGCTCGTCCTCTTTCCAGGAAGAGTCTCAACTTATCGCCGCAGCCGTTTTGGTCGTAGGCCAGGCTTAGCAATTGGTAGGTGAAGCACATGTCCTCGGAGCGCTCTTCCTTGATTTGCGAATAGCGCTCCAGGGCACTTTCCATAAGCGCTACGCCCCGGTTTAAATCACCAGCGCGAAAAGCTGTGTGCCAGCCAAGTAAGTTCAAATATGTGGGGTCAGTGAGCAGGCTGGGGTCTTTAAATAGGGCCAGAGCCTCGTGCAGATGCGGCTCGCCCTGCAAATGATAAGCGACATAGTCCATGCGTTTGGCGCAAAGATGGGCCTTCCAGAGGGTGCGGGCTTGCTGGCTGACCGGGGCGCAAGCACGTTTCTCCAGAGCCTGTATAAGTTGCAGCGACTCGAGCCAGAGGCGATTGTTGGTGCTGCTCTGTTCGTAGAGGCAGGCCCTTTCTCTCAGCACTGCCAGTGCCGAATTGAGGGATTCTTCCGAGATTGATGGACTATCCAGGGGCGGCACTTGCTCGTGCAGAAGCTCTTCGCAGACGGCTTCAGCTGCTTGCCACTGACCCAGGCGCCGCAGTCGCTTCAATTCATCCAACTTTTCCTTGAGGCTGATGGTTTGCATTGCCGCACTTCTCGAAGTGAATATCACGGATCATGCCCAGTTTTATACATCTCTTGCGCTTTTAATTCAGCTTGAGATTTTCCCCCGGATAAATGAGATCGCGGTTGCGACCGCCTTCGTCCAGCTTATTGAGCAAGACAAGGCGGTTGGTTTCTGCCATTATTTCTTTGTCGCTGGGGGCTTCTGTGCCGTTTCGCTTGAGGTATTCTCGGGCTATGTTCCAGACGCAATCGCCTGGTTTGACCGTGTAGAATTCTTCCATTCTTGATTCTCCGTCAGTCTGTTCTGGATCAGTGAAGTGGTGCAAAAACTGTGGGATCGGCTTTATCATTCAGGTCTATGATATTGAGTTGAACGCCTGGATAAGCCAGTCTCAGTGCTTTAATTTCGGCTTCCGAATACTGACCTTGAAGGAAATTGATTCGGAACAGACTAGGCAGTTTAGCTTTCGCAAGTGCCCTGGCTGTGATTTTGGTGCCGGAGACATCTAGCCAGCGCAGCTTCTTCATGGCCTTGATGGGCTGGAGCACTCTGTCGGTGATATCTCGGTTGTCGGCCAGTTCCAGGCTGAGCAGTTCAGTTAGTCCGGCTAGTGCCAGAATGTCAGCATCTTTGACGGCGCAGCGGCGCAAGTCAAGCCGCTTGAGCTGTTTGGCATCTTTAAGACCGGCTACCGCTCCTTCCGCCAGTTGATTATTTGACATTCGCAGGAACTGCAGTTCCTTCAGAGAACATAGTTTCTGCAGGTTCTTGCCTTTGACCGATGTGCGACTTATGAAAAGAAGTTTGAGCCGGGGCATACCGGAAACCACGTCGATAATCTTGTCGGTAACTTCAGTCTGCTCCAGGGATAGTCTTTCAAGCATTTTGAAACGACCGAGGCGCACGGCACCGCTATCATCAAATTCCGTGTTGTCGAAGACCATATTGACAAAAGCATCGGCCGGTAGTTTGTCCAGAACTTCCGGGTGGAGGCAGATGCTGCCTGTGCCTTCGAAAATGAGACCGCTACCCTGGTTGATGATTACTTTGCCCCGCGCACTTATCTGGTCCGACCATTTCAATTTTTTTGCCAGCTTGTCGGTATGCCAGTCAACATGACCTACCCAGCCGTATAGATAGCGGTCGGGAAAGTCCAGAGTGATTTGCTTGTTTGGGCTTTCCGGCGCAGCGCTAACCGCCTGCCAGGAGACGAGGAGAGCTATAACAGCAAGCAGTGTGATGGGGCGAGCCAATTAAGGGGGCTGTCCTTTCCTGAAGCGGGATACGAAGTTCCAGGTTTCATTTGTGGCGTTGATGGAGGCTTCCTTATCTCCGAGACCTCCATACCAGGAGTGGTTTACTTCATTATTCAACCACATAAGTTTGACTTCGCCGGGCTGACCAGGAATCTTTGAGGTCAGCTCTCTTACCAGACCATTGTGCTTGACTCGCCTGGCCGTATCCAGCGGATTTTCCGTAATGCCGTTCATGTTGCGGTAGTAATTGCTTGTGTAATCTTCCGATTGCATTCTCAGCCCAAGCAGACGACCATCCGGCGGTACGGTCGGGTCAACCACGGCCTGTATAGCCATAAATGGTAAGCCTTTGGCGCCTTTACCTTCGGCACCGCTCATCCAGCCCCCTACTTCGGCAGCGGCGGCGAAACGATTGGGCAACTCGTCGATAAGGCGGTGCAGGAAGCTGCCGCCCTGAGAATAGCCGATGGCATAGATGCGGGACTGATCGAGGGGGAAGTCTCTGGCTGTCTTATTTAGCAGGTGGTCTATAAATTTGACGTCATCCAGCTTGCTGAACCACCACTGGCCGTTATTCCAGCCGAAGTTTTGCTCTTGATTGCCGGAAGGATAAATGACGATGACATTCTCATGGTCGGCCAGTTTACTAAAATCGGAGACCTGTTCAAAGCCTTTGCCGCCGTGTTCGCTGCCGCCCTGACCAGTGTTGTAGCCGTAGCCGTGCAAGGCTAATATAACCGGCGGTGGGTTGAGAGGACTGTAGTTCTTGGGCACATGCAAGTAATATTCGCGCTCGACGCCGTCAATCATAATGGTTTTGCGAGTAGTCTCGCCGGCATCAGTGAGATGCAACGAGGGCAGATGCTCTGCTTCTTTCAGCCAGTCTCGCGTTTGTCCGACTTTCATCGTATCGAGGGGGCTGGCCATATCTACCAGGGGCTTTTGCGGTTTGTCTTTCTCATTCTCCGCAACTGTATCCAGAGCAAGCGACAAAGACTGCGGCGATGCTTTCGTATCGTCACTTTCGGCGCTGTTTGAAGGTTTTCTAGTCACGGTGATGGCGGATTTGCATGCAGTCGAGTTCTCTCATTATTCCCGGTTGAGTTTTCGCTAAACTGTGCGCTGTCGCCGTTCTTGATGTCATGGACGGCTGTCAGTTTGGCGAGAGGAACAAGCAGAAGCCGCGCTAAAGACAATTTTGGGCGGTAAATTCGTCACTCTGCCAGGAGCAGGCGCTCAGAAAAGAAAGAGCGCATTGCTTACCTGTGGAGCACGTTGGCAAGTGCAGGTAGTGGGCCGATTTACTTGGGGGGGGCTGGGTCAGCGCCAGCTTTCACCTGAATAGTTGAGCTTTGCAGCAAATCGACAAACAAAAGGAATTGTTGATTTGGCGGAAGTAGGCGCTCATACTATTCGAATCGTTAGATAGCGCCAATTTGCCGACCGGTTGCAAAGCTGGTTTACAAGCATTCTATCGCCGATGGTCAGGTGGTCACCATCTTCATTCGTATCAACAGCGACCCTTCCAAACACTTACCCGGTAAGTAACTACAAGCAAGCAATCAGCTCGGCTTTGCCGTTCTGATTTTTGCTGCCCGTTAACAGATACTGATGGATAGACATTAACCAATCCAACCCTCCATAAACCTTGAAAAAGGAAACCATATGAAACCAAAAATACGATGGCTAAGCTTAGCCGTCACCCCTTTCGCGTTAGCCTTCCTGGCTTACGCTCAACTAGCGCATGCCGCCCCATATGTCGGCGA
>Ga0268298_10001615_pt1 | contig 26104 bp, 18 predicted proteins | sample WWTPWeurt_MetaG_FD_194462 | JGI IMG/M metagenome (GOLD analysis project Ga0268298, IMG submission 194462) | Activated sludge microbial communities from WWTP in Nijmegen, Gelderland, Netherland - WWTP Weurt | ecosystem: Engineered > WWTP > Aerobic digester > Activated sludge | place...
AGCCGGGTTTTAGGTTAATGGATGCAAATGAACTGGTTTGATTATTTTCTCATTCAACAGAGCGGTTATTTTGACCCGGCTTACTATTTGCTGGAGTATTCCGACTGCCGGCTGGCTGATGTTGACCCACTGGCTCATTTTGTGGGTCATGGCTGGCGAGAAAGGCGCAATCCTTCTGGAAGATTCAATACCGGCTATTATTTGAATTCGAACCCGGATGTGCTGAATGCAGGGATGAACCCGCTGGTGCATTACATCCGCTACGGCCGGCAAGAGGGACGCAGACCGCACCCCGACTATTCCGATGCAGGCCTGCGCAGCCGGCTGGCAGAAAATCGCGCTGGCAGCCGGGCAGTGAAATCGCTGAGGAATTTGATCTACCGCCTGGGGAAGAAGGTCTACTGGTCCATTCCGCTGGATTTTCGGCAAAAGGCGCTGACAGGCGCCTATCAGCGTCTGGGGTTCTTATTCAGGGGCATAGGGCATTATGAGAACTGGCGGATAGCGAAGATCTATGCACCATCCGGTGAATTTTCACTCAGCAGACTGATCGCTTTGAACCAGGTGCGGCCCGCAGAAAACTTGACTGGCAGTGCAGCAGTCCATTTGCATATTTTTTATCATGATCTGGCCAGAGAATTTGCCCGCTATTTCGACCGGATCCCCTTTCCTTTTGACCTGTTTGTATCGGTTTCCAATAACGAGGATCTGGAAACTTATAAACAGTTGTTTAAAGGTGTCAAAAATGTCAATGCTGTCCGGGTTGAACGGGTTGTCAACCGGGGACGGGATATTGCGCCTTTTATTGCGACATTTGGATCTGAGCTGGCAGCTTATGATATCGTTGCCCATTTCCACACCAAAAAGTCACTCTACAATAACGGCTCCACCTTAGGCTGGCGCGAATATCTGTGCGAAAATTTGTTGGGCAGTGAAGAGCGTGTGCGCAAGATTTTTTCACTTCTCCAAGATACTCCGGCATATGGGATCGTTTACCCGCAAAATTATTACTTTCTGCCTGCCTGGGCAAACACCTGGCTGGCTAATAAGGGTCTGGGCCGGGTGTGGTGCGCCCGCCTGGGGATTAAGGATTTCCCCGAGGGCTACTTTGATTACCCGGCAAGCTCGATGTTTTGGGCGCGCAGTAAAGCGATTTTACCAATTTTGACTTCTGGCGTTGGGTATGAGGATTTTGCCGAGGAGGCAGGCCAGACAGATGGAACTCTGGCGCATTGTTTTGAACGCTTGTTTGCCTTATGCGCCACCAGCCAGGGGTACCCACCGGCAATTTTGGCTGACGAAAAAAATCCCAGTTGGTCAGCCTGGCGGTTTGATCAATATATGAACCGCTCACTGCCGGAGGTGGCCTCGACTTTTTCGCAGACGAAGGCGCGCTTGATTGCTTTTGATATGTTTGATACTCTGGTGTGCCGACCGCTTTTGAGCCCAGAATCGATTAAAGAGCTCGTTGCCAGGCGGACAAGTGAGAAAGCCGGGGGCGCATTTAAACAGTACCGTTCGCTTGCGGAACAGGAAGCGCGCAGCCAAATGGGGCGGGATGTCGATTTGGATCAGATCTATGCCCGGTTTGCAGCGCTGTCTGGGCTGAGCTCCGAAGAGGTCCAAATTCTGCGGGCGATTGAAGAAGATATTGAAGAGCAGTGTTTGCAGCCGAGGCGTGACGCGGCCGAAATCTATCAGGCTGCAGTTGCGTCGGGTAAGACGGTTCTGGTGATCAGCGATATGTTTTTATCCAGCCAGTTTTTGGCCGCCCAGTTAAATAAATTTGGCATTCAGGGTTGGAATGGTTTTTTTGTTTCGAGTGAAACCGGAGCCCGCAAAGACAACGGCCTGCTCTTTGAACATGTGCTGAAGCAGTATGGCGCTGAGCCAGCAGATCTGTTGATGATTGGTGATAATGAACGCTCCGATATCCAGATTCCGTGTGACATGGGGGCCTCGTTTTATCATCTTTTGCGGCCGGTTGAACTGGCCCGGGGCATTCCCCGTTTCAGGCAGATTGTCGAACAGCACCTGCGGACGAAGGATGTGGATGCCGAGCTGACCCTTGGGCTGGTGGTTCGTAAAAATTTTTCCCCTATTTTTATTCAGGGATTCACCCCAGACGCGTTGATTCAGGTTGATCCGTATCTTTGGGGGTACAGCCTGGTTGGCCCAGTGCTGACTAGCTTTGCAGAATGGCTTCTGCAAAAAGCTCAGGCAGATGGTATCGAACGGTTGTATTTTCTTTCACGTGAGGGCAAGATTATTCAACAGGTTTTTGATGCCTGGGGGCAAAACCGGACGGGAGCGCCCACCTCGACCTATCTGGTTTTATCGCGCCGGGCGGCAAGTGTTGCCGCAGCAGATTCGTTTGAGGCACTTTTGCAAATTGCGCGAACAATCTACTACCCCAATACATTGGCGTCCTTTTTGTACACTCGCTACGGCGTAGAATTTTCTCCGGAGAAATGGAGCCAAATTGCTGCTGCAACAGGTTTGACTGCCGCCACCATTATTCGGGTTGATGACCAAAAAATTGAGCATCTGATCCCGCTGATGGAATATATTCAAGATGAGTTGACCGCAAATGCGGCCAGGGAAAAATCCTCAATGCTGGACTACCTGGCTTCAATTGGGTTGGAAAATAATGACAGCCAGGCTGTGGTGGATATCGGTTACGGCGGGACCATTCAGGGATATTTAAACAGGATTTTGGCGCATAAAGTTCATGGTTATTATCTGATGACAGAAAATCGTTCACTCAAAGTGGCCCAACAACATCAGGTTAATATCCAGGGATGTTTTTTTGAAAACCTGCAAAGTTCATCGAATGTACCAACAATGATGATGTACAGCTTTGAGGTTGAGAAGCTGCTTAGTTCGAATGACCCTCAAATTGAGTATTATGAAACGCTTGAAGGCGGGGATATTCAGGGCCATTTCCGCCCATTGGCAGCAGAAGAAAAACAAGCGGTTCTGATTCGCGATCAAATCCAAAAGGGCGCCATGGATTATGTTCATGACGCCCGGTTTGTTCGCCAAAGCATCCTTCCCGATTATCAGCCTTCGTGCGCTACAGCCCGAATGCTGCTGGATGCATTCCTGGCGGACACATCGCCGGAGGAGAAGAACCTGCTGGCTAAAATTGTTTTGGATGATTTTTATTGCGGTCGGGGTCTGGTGACATAGTAACCCCAGTTCGGGTTAGGTCGAAAAGAGGTTGTTTTGGGTGTTTTTTTGGTGGCTACGCCACCAAAAAAACACCCAAAAATCTCGTAGCCCGAACTGACGTTAAGTATACTGATGCTGCTTGCAGTTTTGAAAGCTAGTGAAATATTTATTGAATCTTTATAAACTATGTGCTATTATATTTATAGAGATCAATACCTCGTTGTTTAATTTGCGGAAAGCACATGCAGTTCTGGCGCTGAAGTTGAATTTGCAAACCAATCAAAAACATTTTTTATTTGTGCACAGTCCATAACGGGAGACCTTCTCCGCGGCGATAGTTTTGGTTTAACTTATTGGAAAAATGAATATGAACATATATAATTTACTAAGACCAATGATCCAAATGGCGAAAATCCTTTTTATTGCTGTGCTCTTTTTAGGGCAGAGCGTTTTTGCCTTTAAACCGTTCGAAACTGCCCAGGCTGGTGTTACCATCCTCCGATATGTTGCGCCGACAGGTACCGACACAGGATACTGCACATCTGCCAGCGCTCCCTGCCGGACGATTCAGTACGCTGTTAATATTGCGTCGTCAAATAATAAGATCCTGGTAGCTGAAGGCGTGTATACCTACAATCCCAGCACCGATTTGTGTAACTTTTTTGTTACCCGAGCAGTAGTGTGTTTTGTTGATAAACGTCTGACCATTATTGGTGGATACTCTCCGTCCAACTGGTCGGATAATGAGCCCGAACAAAACCTGACGGTCATTGATGGCGGCAATAATTATCGCGGGGTTACCGCGGTTGGTTACAATACCACTACCGCTTACCTGGAAATGGAAGGGTTTACCATTCAGAACAGCAAGGTGGTTGGACCTACTTTCAGCAATAATCCTTACCCGGGCGCCATGGGTGGCGGGATGCTGATCCAAAAGGCATCTGTGTCTTTGAATGATATTATTTTCAAAAATAACCGGGCCTATGGCGCCAATATGGGTTCGGGTGATGGCGGCGCGGCAGATGGCGGAGCGATCCGGATTGAATCGGCGCCCAGCGGCACTACCTCTTATATCCGGAATGTAACATTTGATGGCAATCAGTCTATAGGCGGGTCTGGTCCGGTGCGCGGCGGCGTGGCGTTTGGGTCCTTGTTTATTTACGAAACAAACGTGGTTATCGAGGATTCGACCTTTGTCAATAACCTGGCACGCGGCGGCAGTTCTGGCGGCTCTGGGACCAGCACGGTGGATGGTTTGCAGGCAGATGCACTCGGTGGGGCTGTGGCATTGGAAAACGGCTCTCTGATTGTCCGGCGATCCTCTTTTTCACAAAACGCTGTCAATGGCGGCAGTGCCACCTCTAAGGCGGGTGGAGCTTACGGTGGGGCCGTTTTTACTGAGGGAGTCAATGGGTTTGTTTCAACCCTGGAAATGAGTGATTCGACGATCACAAATAACTCGGCAACAGCGGGAAATGCTGGCAAAGGCGGTAATGCGGCGGGTGGCGGGTTTAACGCTGTCGATACAGCGATTAATATTCAAAGGACCAAATTCAATTCAAACTCGGTGATTGGCGGCGGGTCTTCTGCTGGTGAAGCAGGTCCAGGCGCTGGCGGCGGGATTTACATCTTTGCGGTTCGCTCCGGAATTCCAAGAGCGATCATGCAAAATATTGAGGTGATTGACAACTTCGCTGACCAGGGTACCATCGGTACAACCGGGTTGGGGAATGGCGGCGGCGGTGGAATGGTTATCCATGGTATGAATGCTGATATCATTCATGCCACGATAGCCCAAAACAGACTTGGTATTAATTTGGTCCTGGGTGGTGGAATCCTTGTTCAGCCCTGGGCGCTGCAGTCGGGTCTGCTGCCGGCAAATGTTAATTTGAATTACAGCATCATCTCTGATCATATTGAGGGAAACAGCATTGCTTCGGCAGTGGTTGTTCAGAAAAACAGCTCGATGAACCTACAGAAAAATTTGTTTGCCTCAAACAGCGAGGATATAAATTTCTATAATATCCCTGTCTCCCCAGGCACAATAACGGGTTTTGAGACATCCATCCTGGCAGATGATGCCAAATTTGTTTCACCTGGTACGCCAATTTACAACTATCATGTTCGTTTCGATTCACTTGCGAACAATATGGCAGAAGGAAGCACGACGTCCGTTGATCTTGATGGGCAGACCAGAAACTGTTCTACAGGCTGTGATCTTGGGTCGCACGAATATAACCCATTCCCGCTGACGACTTCTCCCCGCAACGGCTCAATTGCCCTGGATTGGTGCGGTCTTTCCAGCGAACATACGGGCGGGGTCAATAATTACGAAGTTGTTCTCGGCTGTGCCGTTGGCGATACATCTCCAGAATGTGGGCAAGTACTGGATGCTGGAAGGGCGACTTCGTTTGTGATTTCAGGGCTCCAAAATGATAAGCAGTATATGATCAAGGTAAACGCCCTCGACCTTTCTCAGAACTTGATCGCTGCGTCTGTAAACGTAACGGCATCGCCCTCATCTCATATTTTGTTTCTCCCTGCGATGAATCGCTGATCGCCGGGGAGATATCCGTGTAAGCTCAAACAAGGTTGTCAGGCCAGCGAGGCTGCCTGACAACCTTGTTTTTTTTGGTGACTAAGCCGCCCAAAAAATACCCAAAAATCTCGTATCCCGAACTGCGGTTTAATTTTGCCGGGCAAAATTGGGTGTTTTGTTGGGCAATTCAGGTATAATTTTTATATGAAATTATCTGTAATTATTCCAGCCTATAATGAAAATAAAACTATCACCGAAATTGTGACACGAGTACAGGCAGTGGGCTTGGTCGACGAAATCGTGATTGTAGATGATGGCTCTACTGATGGAACCCGGGAACTGATCGCAAAATATGATCCTGAGGGTATGGTCAAGGTTGTACTGCACAAGGTGAATCAGGGTAAGGGCGCGGCTGTAAGGACCGGGATTCAACATGCAAGTGGAGATGTCTTGCTGATTCAGGATGCGGATCTTGAGTACGACCCGCGCGACTATCCCCAACTTCTAAAGCCTCTCAATGAAAATATTGCCGATGTCGTCTATGGATCCCGGTTTCTAGGCGCAGCCCGCCGGCCAGTCTTGTTTTGGAACATGGTCGCTAACAAAATTTTAACGCTGGTTACTAATATTTTGTACAACAATATCCTGACCGATATGGAAACCGGTTATAAGGTTTTTAGGAAATTCATTGTGCAGGATATGGTTATCCATGCGCGTGGTTTTGAATTTGAACCCGAATTCACAGCCAAAATTCTAAAAAAGAAGGCGCGAATTTTCGAGGTTCCGATCACCTTTAACCCGCGTGATTATAGTGAGGGCAAGAAAATCAAAATGAGAGATGCGTTTATCGCCATGTGGACATTAATTAAGTATCGTTTTGTTGACTGAGCAGCCTGCCATTATCACTAAACCTGGAACTATTCTCCTGCTCAGCGGGGTACGCGGCGACACGCGCCGTTATCGGATATTCCACCCCTGGGAGCAGCTCACCCTGAGCGGGCTGCCAGCGCGGGTTGCCCATATCAGCGACCCGGATGTGGCCGAGCAGATCAGGAGCGCACGCCTGGTGCTTTTTCAGCGGGTAGCGTGGAATCGCTGGGTGGAGCGCTGGGTGAAGGAACTGCGCCAAAAAAATGTCCCGCTTCTGGCGGATGTGGATGATCTGGTGTTTGACCCGGCTGCATTCCGCTGGATTGACAGCCCCGATTTTGCCGATCCTGTCCGATCTGGTCTATATCGTGAGGAAATGGAGCGCAACCGAAAAACCCTGGAAGCCAGTGACGCCATTCTGGCCTCCACCGATTTTTTGGCGGAACAGGCCCAGGCGCTGGGGCGGCCGGTGCGTGTGCTGCGCAATGCATTCAGCCTGGAGATGCTGGAATTGGCTCAGGCTGCCTGTCAGAAGCTGGCGCCTGCTGCCGGTTCGCAAAAGGTTGTGATTGGCTACGCCAGCGGAACCCCGACGCACAATAAAGACTTTGCCCTGATCCGTCCGGCCCTGCAGCAGGTATTGGCCCGCCATCCGTCGGTTGAGCTCTGGCTGGTCGGCCCACTCGATCCAGGGGATGATTGGGGTGAACTTACCGGCCGGGTTCGGCGGCTGCCTCTGGTTCCCTGGCGTGACCTTCCGGCCATTCAGGCCCAGTTTGATATAAACCTCGCCCCGCTGCGTTTTGACAACCCCTTTGGCCAATCGAAGAGCGAATTGAAGTATGTTGAGGCCGGGCTTGTGCGCTGCCCGACGATTGCCAGCCCCAGTGATGCGTTTCGGTTTGCTATTCGCAGCGGCGAGAACGGCATCCTGGCTTCATCCCAGGCGGACTGGGGGCAGGCCCTGGAGCGATTGATCGCCCAGCCAGAGGAGCGCCAGGCGATGGGGCAGCTTGCCTTCCAGGATGTGCTGGAGCATTATCATCCCCAGCGGCGTTCGCAGGATCTATTGGCGATCCTGGAGAAATTTTTACCGCTGTCCGAAATGATCGAGCCGGAAATCCCAACTCTGGACAGCCGCAAAGCGGGGCAAATGGCAGGGATTCGCGAAACTCATCCCACAATCTGGCGGCTTGGGTTGTATAATCTGCACAGCAGAGGTTTAATGATTCTTTTGAAACAAGTCTGGGTATTCTTGCGCCGATTGGCAGCGCCTATAATCCCGTATCGAAGGTATGACTGAGGTTTCACTTTCCATTTGCATTGTCTCTTATCAGGCTGCAGAATATTTGCGGCAGTGTTTGCTTTCCATAGCAAAATACCCCTTTGAGGGCTCATACGAGATCATCGTCGTTGATAATGCTTCTACGGATGGAACCCGGGAAATGCTGCGGACCGAATTTCCGGCGGTTCAACTGATCCAAAATCCGGGAAACCTGGGATATACCCTGCCAATGAACCAGGCAATGCGCCAGGCCTGTGGACGGTATGTGATGCAGCTCAATCCAGATACGCTTGTTTTGGAAGGCTCGCTGACCAAACTGGTTAAATTTCTTGCCGAAAACCCGAATGTCGGGATTTGCGGCCCAAAGGTATTGAACCGGGATGGCAGTTTGCAAAAATCCTGCCGACGGGGGGAGTCGCGACCAATAGCTGTCATTGGATATTTCACTCCGCTCGGGCGGCTTTTTCCCAAAAACCAGGCTCTGAACGAGTACCATCTCAACTATCTGGATGAAAACACGGTGCTTTCGGTTGCTGGAGTTGCAGGATCCTGTATGCTGATGCGCCGTGAGCTGATTGACCAGATTGGTTACCTGGATGAGCACTTTTTTGCCTACCAGGAGGACGCGGATTTCTGTTTTCGGGCGCGGCAGGCAGGATGGCAGGTGTTTTACAACCCCGAAGCCCAAATTATCCATTTCGGTGGGCAGGGTGGTTCGCGGGTGGAGCCCTGGCGTTCCATTTGGGCCTGGCATTACTCGTATTGGTATTATTACCGCAAGAATTTGGCCCGGAAAGATTTTTTCCTGGTGCGCTGGATATTTTATGTGTTGATCGTTTTTAAGCTTGTTTCGGCTCTTTTTGTCAACCTCTTTCGTGCCAGTCAGTATCCTGGACCGCCGCGCCAGTAATCCCCTGCTGTCAACATCAAGATGTCGCTCAGGGTTTTCTTGAAGTATACAGATATTCAAGTTGATTTTGGGTGTTTGTTGCAGGCGGCCGCCTGCAACAAACACCTAAATTAAGAAAATCGTGCGGCAAGCCTTTTTTGAGATGGTGCTTTTTGTTGATATAATTCCTTTTCATGAGACCCATTCGCGTTCTTTCTGTTTTTGGCACCCGGCCTGAGGCCGTAAAAATGGCGCCTGTCGTGCTTAAGCTGGCCCAAACACCCGGGATCGAATCCTTTGTTTGTGTAACCGCGCAGCATCGCCAGATGTTGGATCAGGTTTTGAATTTGTTTGGTATTAAGCCAGACGTCGACCTTGATCTGATGCGTCCGGACCAGTCGCTTGCCCAGATTACCTCGGCCATTTTTGAACATCTCGACCCTGTTTTGAAGCGCTACAAACCGGATTGGGTGCTTGCCCAGGGCGATACCACCACGGTGATGGCTGTATCTCTGTTGGCTTATTTCAATCGGGTCAGGTTTGGGCATGTCGAAGCTGGCCTGAGAACCGATGATAAGTGGCAGCCTTTTCCAGAGGAAATCAACCGGCGGGTCGCTGGCGTGACGGCTGACCTGCATTTCGCTCCAACCGAATGGTCGCGCCAGAACCTGCTGCGCGAAAATATCCCCAGTGAGAAGATTATCGTCACTGGTAACCCGGTTATTGATGCGCTCCAGATGGTGATCCGCCAGCCAGCCAGCCCGGAGGCTGTCGAAATAGCCAGACAAATTGGCCTGGACCGGGCCAATGCCCCGCGTTTGATCCTGGTCACGGCCCACCGCAGAGAAAATTTCGGAGCGCCGCTTGAGTCGATCTGTGAAGCATTAAAAGACATTTCAGCGCACTATGCCGGGCGCGTCAAAATTGTTTATCCCGTTCATCTTAATCCGAATGTCCAAAATCCTGTCCGCCGTCTCTTATCCGCTGATCCACATATTACGCTGCTGCCCCCGTTAGACTATCTGCCGCTGGTCAATTTACTTCAGCGGGCTGCGCTGGTTTTGACCGATTCGGGCGGGATTCAGGAAGAGGCCCCAGGGTTGGGCGTGCCTGTTCTTGTGCTGCGCGATGTGACCGAGCGCCCGGAGGGTGTTCAGGCGGGAACTGTGCGCCTGGTTGGGACGTCTAAAGAAAAGATTGTGCGTGAAGCCCGGCTTCTGCTGGACAACCCGGTTGAATACCAGGCGATGTCGAAAGCACAAAATCCTTATGGGGATGGGCATGCCAGTCAGAGAATTATTGATGCCTTGCTCAACGAGGTTTTGCTCGACCCGAAGTGATCCAATTTGGAAGGAATGATTTGATGGATTATTCGCCACGCGAAACTGTGGATGTGATTCTTAAGCGCTGGTTTGTGATTGTCTTCTTCACTTTGGCTGGTGGAGGAATTGGCTGGTTGTTTCACCAATTCCAGCCACCCATTTATGAAGCCCGGGCTTTAATAACCATCACCATTAATTACAATCAGCCCGATTTGCTGCCAAGCCTGGACAACGATCATTATGCAGAAGACCAGATGATGAGTTCTGCCATGAATTTGCTTGTCTCGACAGCAGTCTTTACCCTGGTTACAGAGGATGCGGCTGGATTAAACCTGGCGCCCGGTGACATCGCCTTGGATTCCCGCCTGCAGGTCGAGCGCCGCCAGGCCGAAGTGGATCTGATTGTCCGGCACGAAGACCCTGAGAAGGCAGCCGGGTTGGCAAATATCTGGGCGCAGCGTGGTTTTGAAGCGCTTCAGGAAGCCCAGGTACATGCATTGCGGGTCTACACACTCAATTATCAACTCAAAGGTCTGACGGAGTGTTTAACTGCCCAGGCCGATATACAGGGCATTTGCCAGCAAACCTCGCTTGCCGATCTTGACCAGGCATTAAAAAATGTGGAGGCTGAACTGGCGACTGAGGTTCAGGCGACCAATGGCCTGGCGCCGGCAGTGATGTTTGATCTTTCCCGACTGGCAGACGTGCCGCAAGCACCGGTATTGTATGCCACTCAGGGTCTTGTGCTGGCGGGCGGGCTGTTGGGCTTTTTGATTGGCCTGCTCTTGAGCATATTCCGGATGAAATAGAATCTTCATGGCAATCAGAAGCGCAGCCCTTTATACCAACTTTTGTCGAGTGACTTGGGTGGCTGCCGTTTTCTTTTTGCCTGTCAGCAGTCTCCCTCTTCTGGCTTCACTTGCGCATGCTTCCTCCGTGGCGCCAGTGACCACTTTTCTACTCTCATTTTTGGCGCTGGTCTGGCTGGTTCCCTATCTTGTAAAAGGCGGACGAATTCCGTCCGACAGCGTTCCGCTGGTTTGGTTTGTGTGGGCGGCTCTTTTTAGCCTGGCATTGGCCTGGTTTCGTGAAATCCCCTCATTCCAAAATGCTTCTTTGTGGGGGGAAGCCCGCTCTGCCCTGATCACCCTGATGATGGGGATGGCTGTTTTTTTTACAACTGCGAGTTGGACCGCTCAGCCGGGGAATTCGCTCAAAACAACCCTGCGGGTCGTTCATTTGAGCAGTCTGCCGATGTTTGCCTGGTCGGCCGTCCAGGCTTATTTTGTGATGTTCCATGCCAGTGATTATCCGGAAATCGTTTTTCAAATCCAGGGGTTGATTTCATCCAGCAATGCCTCTTTGTATATTGGCCGGGTGACTGGTCTGGCCTTCGAGCCTTCCTGGCTGGCACACCAGTTAAATATGGTGTACCTGCCAATCTGGCTTGCAAGTTCGCTGACTGGGATCAGTGTTTTCCGCCGGATTGCAAAAATCAGTGTTGAAAATATTCTGCTGGTGCTGGGATGCATGGCGCTCCTGATTTCTTTTTCGCGGGTCGGCTGGATCTCCTTTGCCTTTGCACTTGCTCTGGTGGTTCTATGGGTCCTGGTGCGGGTAACGGCCTGGGTACAGGCTCGTTTTTTGGCTAAAATTCAGGGTCCTGGCCGGATGCTGTACCGATGGCTGATTTTCATTGGGCTGATGGCTGGCTTTTTGCTGCTGGGTGCAGCGGCGAGTGTGGTCCTGTTCAGGATTGGGATGTATTTTGACCCACGCCTTGGACGGATTTTGGAGCACAGCCCGTTGGACGCCGAAAATATGTATGATTTCGCCAACCGGATATTTATCGGTGAGCGCATGGTGTATTGGGCAGCCGGGGTGGGGGTGTTTAATTCCTTTCCTATCTTTGGCGCGGGCCTGGGTACGGCAGGCTTTTATTTCTATGAGAAGCTGCCTGCTTTTGCTTATGGCTTGACGGAAGTGCAGAATTTACTTTACCGGCTGGGGGCGGGATTTAATATCAAAAGTTTGTGGGTCCGTCTGCTGGCAGAGACCGGAATCCTGGGATTTAGTATGTTTCTGGGCTGGTACGCCGGCCTTTTTCGGGCTGCGGGCAGGGCGCTCAAGTCGCTTGACCCTGAGGTGCGGTTAATCGGGTATGCCGGATTATTGATGCTGGTGGGTTTTCTGGCGGAAGGTTTCAGTGTCGATTCTTTCGCTTTACCTTATTTTTGGTTTGCGGCTGGTTTGCTGGCAGCGGCGGCGGCATTGGCCCGCCAGACAGCCAGCCGCGTGGAATTATCTTAACACGATGAGTAAAAATTCAAATTTGACCTTGGGGTTGGTCCTGGGTTGTTTGATCGTTTCGTGCTGCGCAGTCATTTTTGTGGCTGGGGCGATGCTGTTTTTATCGATGCGTCAGGAAGTGGCAAGGTTCTTCAGCCGTCCGCAAAGCCAGGTTGAATTTACCCCCGTCGTTATCCGGCCTACGCCCATCCCTGCCCGTTCGACACCGGATGCCTTCTCGCCACAAACCTCAACCTCCAGCTTGCCCATTCCGCTGGTAACTACAGAGACATTGTTGACCTTAGAGAACTCGAGTTCGCCAGCTGTGGATCCAATCGAGCTGGCCAAACGGTTTCATGATATTGATGTGATTGATGTGACCGTTCCTGCCCTGGCCGATCCACTCCAGGTCGGGGAAGTGACGAATTTTTGGTTGAGTAATGCAACCACAAACCAGAGTTTTCAGGTATCGGCGAAGCTGGAATATATCGGCGAGCACGTTTATTTTTGGGTTGAAGATGGTGTGGATTTTGCCCTTTCAGATGTGAAGAATTTGGTGGATATCTTTGACCGCCAAATTTACCCTACCAATCGCGAGTTTTTTGGCAGCGAATGGTCCCCTGGGATTGATAATGACCCCCGGATTTATATTTTGTATGTCCGTAATATGGGGGATGGGATCGCCGGTTATTTTTCCAGCACCGACGAACTGCCCCCAGAAGCCAATCCGTACTCAAATTCGCATGAAATGTTTGATGTGAATGCGGATACGGTGGGGCTGGATGAAAAATTTACGCTGAATGTATTAGCCCATGAATTCCAACACATGATCCACTGGTACCGCGATCGAAATGAAGAAACCTGGGTCAGTGAGGGTTTCTCGGAATTGGCGGCTTTCTTAAATGGATTTTACGATTCGGGGTTTGATCAATTGTTCAGTACGAACCCGGATATCCAATTGAACACCTGGCCCGATTCGACTGACGGTGATTCGACACCCCATTATGGCAGCAGCTTCCTGTTTATGGCCTATTTTCTGGACCGCTTTGGCGAATCAGCTTCCAAGGCACTGGTAGCACACCAGGAAAATGGTCTGACCAGCATTGATCAGACTTTTGCCAACCTGGATATTCAGGATCCATTGACAAACAAGACGATGACGGCAGATAACTTATTTCTGGATTGGGTGATTACCAATTATATCAATGATGATCGGGTGGGGGATGGGCGATTCGCCTACCAGCGCTACACACAAGCGCCGGAATTCGGCCCCACCCAGGAATTTCAAGACTGCCCAGTCAACCCACAGGTCAATACCGTCCACCAATATGGAGCGGATTATATTCGCTTTGTCTGTGAGGGTGACTTCCATTTGAATTTTGAAGGGTCGATTCAAACTGAGGTTGTGCCTGCCAGCCCACATTCGGGGAATTACATGTGGTGGTCGAATCGAAATGACGAATCTGACATGACCCTGACCCAAACTTTCGATTTTTCAGCCCAAACCGGTTCGCTGACGTTGGATTATTGGACCTGGTATGATATCGAAGACGGATATGATTTTACCTACCTGACTGTTTCTGAAGATGGCGAGCACTGGGTAACCCTGGAAACACATTCTGGTACAAATTACAATCCAGGCGGCAGAAATTATGGTTGGGGATACACGGGTAAAAGCGGCGGCGGGCAAAAGCCCGCCTGGGTCCACGAGGTGGTTGATTTATCCAGTTATGCTGGAAAACGAATTCAGGTGCGGTTTGAATACGTCACCGATGGCGCAGTCAACCGCAACGGCTTTTTATTGGACGATTTATCGATCCCGGAAATCGGTTACACGGTAGATTTTGAACAGGGTAACGGCGGCTGGGAATCGGCAGGCTGGGCGCGAATCCACAACATCCTGCCTCAAACCTGGAAACTGGCTTTGATCCGTTCGACTGGGCAGGATTGGTCTGTAGAATATTTGGATTTGAAGCCCGATCTGTCGCTCGACCTGCCGATTCGATTTGGGGATGGCGTAGAGAGCGTGACCCTGGTTGTGACTGCAACAACCCGCTTTACAACTCAGCCAGCGTCATACCGTTACTGGCTAAGGAAATAATGAATAGATTTCGGGGTATTTTTTGGGTGGATTGACCACCCAAAAAATACCCGGAATAAGCACGGATTGGCCCAGTTGTAAGGGCGAATCAGGCGGCTGGCGCTTGAGGTTTGCGGAGCTCGGCGAGTTGTTTTTCCAGCTCGGAGCGGCGGTCGGCTGCGGCTTTGCGGACTTCGACCTCGATCATGTGGTAGCGGTCCTTGGCCTGGCCGCGCACATTTTCACCCGAAGTGGGGGCGAAAAGCAGGGCTATGACTGAACCTGTGATACTGCCGAGCAGGACGCCGGCTAAAAAGCTCATGAATCTGCGCATCGTGTTCCTCCATTAAGTAATTTATTCGGATCTTCTCAATAAAGTGAGGTTTCACTTATTGCGATGATATATTTATTATACGGCAATTTGGGGTTTTGGTTGCATTCGAAGTCTGGCTAATCCTGAATATCTGTTTTTTACTTGCCAAATTCCGACAAACGCGGTTTAATTAACCAGCCTGGATCAACATTGACCGGGACATGGAATCAACGTCAGTTCGAGCTAAGAGATTTTTTGGTGTTTTTTGGGTGGCTACGCCACCCAAAAAACACCAAAAACAACCTCTTTTCGACCTAACCCGAACTGGGTTTAATCAGATAAGTTTTTTCGGCCCCTACCTGAAAGGAGGGTACCTGTGTCTACCACTGTACTAAACGCGACCGACCTGACTTCGGCTCGCAAAAAATTTACCACACGTCAATTTCAAGGCAAAAAAGAACGCGGTGAGCGGATTACAATGCTCACTGCCTATGATTACCCGACGGCGCTCCTGATGGATCAGGCTGGGATTGATACGATTCTGGTGGGCGACTCGTTGGGCATGGTTGTGCTTGGGTATGAGAATACCCTGCCGGTGACCATGGAAGAGATGCTGCACCACGCCAAAGCGGTTGGGCGCGGCGCTCGTTTTGCACTCAAGATCGGCGATATGCCCTTTATGTCGTACCAGGTATCACCCCAGGAGGCGGTACGCAACGCCGGACGCTTCCTGCAGGAAGGCGGGATGGATGCCGTGAAACTGGAAGGCGGCAGTGAGCGGCTGGATTGTGTCCGGCTGATCGTTGCAGCCGGTATTCCGGTGATGGGCCACATTGGCTTGACGCCGCAGTCTATTCACCAGCTTGGCGGCTTTCGAGCCCAGGGCAAAACCGCCGCCGCTGCTCAGCGCCTGCTCGAGGATGCTCTGGCATTGCAGGAGGCTGGTTGTTTTGGTCTTGTTTTGGAATCTGTGCCGGCGCGTCTGGCTGCTTTGCTGACTGCAAGGTTGGATATCCCCACCATTGGGATTGGGGCTGGCGCTGGCTGCGATGGCCAGGTATTGGTCTCGCATGACGTTTTGGGCTGGTTTGAGCGCGGCAGCCCCCGGTTTTCACGCCAATATGCTAATCTGCACCAGCTGGTGGGCAGTGTTTTTGAACAGTATATTCAGGATGTGGAAACAGGCTCATTTCCGGCTGTTGAACACCAGACGGAAATGCCTGATGAAGAATGGGCAGCGTTAATCAAACGAATTGGGTGATATGATGACTCGGAATTCAAACGCGCAAAATTCTCCCATCCTGATTACCGGCACCGGGGCAATGGCCAGCCTGTTCGCAGCCCAGTTGGCCTCAGCAGGGAATGAAGTCATCATGCTGGGAACCTGGCAAAAAGCCATTGACCAGATCAATCAACATGGCCTGCTGCTGGAGCAGCAGGGGCAGATTAAACAGATCCACTCGGTTAGGGCAACCAGCGATCCGGCAGAGGTACGGAACGTACGCCTGGCGTTGGTTTTGGGTAAGGCCTGGCAAACCCAGCGGATTGCAGACCAGCTTGCGCTGTGTCTGCCCAAAGATGGGCTGGCTCTATCGCTGCAGAATGGTCTGGGTAACCGGGAGATCCTGACGGCAAGCCTGGGGATTGAACGGGTTGGGGTTGGGGTAACCACCCTGGGAGCAACCCTGCTTGGTCCTGGCAGAGTGCGCCAGGCTGGTGAAGGCAGTGTGATGCTTGAAGATGATCTGAACCTGGCTTCGTTTTCAGCCCGGCTGCGGCACAGCGGTTTTTTTGTTGAAACTACGCCCGATCTGGCTGGCCTGCAGTGGGGCAAGCTGGTGATAAATGCTGCAATCAACCCCTTAACCGCTCTGTTGGGCGTTGCCAATGGCGAGCTGCTGGTCCATAACGAGGTGCGGCGTATGCTCGAAAAGCTGGCCCGCGAGGCCGCCCAGGTGGCGAGCCTGCAGGGGATTCGCCTGCCCTATCCTGACCCGGTCACTGCTGTGGAGGCCGTCGCCGAACGCACGGCCCAAAACCTTTCTTCGATGCTGCAGGATGTGCGCCGGGGAGCGCCAACTGAGGTCGATCAGATCAGCGGGGCGGTGGTTCGGGTTGGTGAACGACTGGGGTTCCCAACTCCGGTGAACCGGCTTGTCTGGCAGCTTGTCAAAACTTTAAACCCTGAAAAGAGGTTGGTTTCTGTATGAAAATCGTATCTGAGATCATGGATTTGCGCCAGGCGTGCAGCCAGCTTGCCCAGCCCATTGGCCTTGTGCCTACGATGGGTTATTTGCATGCCGGGCATCTGGCGCTGGTCCAGCAGGCCCAAAAAGAGTGTAAGAGCGTTGTGGTCAGCATCTTTGTCAACCCCACTCAGTTTGGCCCGAAAGAAGACCTGAACGCCTATCCTAGAGACCTGGAGCGCGATATTGCCTTACTCCAGGAGGCCGGGGTGGACCTGCTTTGGACGCCGAACAATGCTGTGATGTACCCGGCCGGCTTTCAGACCTGGGTGGCGGTGGAAGATGTCAGCCAGCCGCTTGAGGGGGCATACCGGCCCGGTCATTTCCGCGGGGTTGCGACCGTGGTTGCCAAACTTTTTAATGCCGTCCAGCCGCAGCGGGCTTATTTTGGCCAGAAAGACGCCCAGCAGGTGGCGGTTATTTCTGCAATGGCGCGCGATCTGAACTTCGCACTTGAAATGGTGATTGTGCCTACCATGCGCGAACCTGACGGGCTGGCTATGTCGAGCAGGAATGCTTATTTGGACCCGGAGGAGCGCAGGGCGGCTGTCGTTTTGCACCGGGCTTTGTGTGCTGCTCAGGCTGATGTTGAGGCCGGTCAGCGCGATGCGGAAACCCTGCGGCAGAAAATGCGCCAGATCCTGGCCGCAGAACCACTGGCTCAGGTACAGTATGTGTCATGTGCGGGTGTCGATTCACTCCGCGAATTGGACGGGCCAATCACGCAAGCCCTGTTTTCTCTGGCGGTATACATTGGAAAAACCCGCCTGATTGACAACTTTATTTACCGGAGCGGGCGCTGGCAAACCGGGCAAACCCGCCCGGCTTAAATTGATGAAGAGATTTTTGGGGTCGCGTAGCCACCCCAAAAATACCCAAAAATCTCTTAGCCCGAACTGACGTTAAATTATTATGGAGAAAGTGCATGTTATTAACCATCGATATTGGCAACACCAACCTGACACTTGGGCTGTATGAAGGTGAAACCCTTGGGCCGCGCTGGCGGCTTGCAACCGTGCATGAACGCATGCCCGACGAATATGGCCTGCAGTTTGTGGGTTTGCTGCAGCACAGCGGTTACTCCGCAGCCGATCTGGAGGGCATTTGTATTGCCTCGGTGGTGCCTCCGCTGACGGGCCGGGTCGTGGAGGCCTGTAAGAATTACCTGAACAAGGGCTCACTGGTGGTGGATGCCGGGGTCAAGACTGGCGTCCGGATTCGCTACGAAGACCCACGCGCCGTGGGCGCAGATCGGATCGTAGATTGTGCTGCCGTTCAAAAGTTATACGGCGGGCCGGCCTGTGTGGTTGATTTTGGCACGGCGACCACTTTTGACGCTATTTCGAGTGAAGGCGAGTACCTGGGCGGTGCGATTGCGCCGGGGATTGGCATTGCGGCTGAAGCACTTTTTCTCCGGACAGCCAAGCTGCCGCGGGTGGATCTGCAGCGTCCGCCTTCGGTGATCGGGCGGAATACCACCCATGCCATGCAGTCTGGGTTATTGTTTGGCTATGTGTCCCTGGTTGAAGGTATGGTGACGCGATTCCGCCAGGAATTGGGTCCGACGATGAAGGTCATCGCAACCGGCGGTCTGGCTGAAATCGTGGCACGTGAGACAGACGTGATTCAGATTATTGCCCCCTGGCTGACTCTAGAAGGTTTACGCCTGATCTGGGAGATGAACAAGGGCTAGGGTCTACTGGCAGCAGTCCGCAGATCTGGTTGTGCACCAGTATTCACTCCGGATCGGTTATTCACAATTGAAATCCCGGCAACCCAAAAACACCCCCACTGGTATAATTAACGTATCTATGAAAACGGAAATAATGCGCGCCGACCATCCGGTGGTTTTGGAACATGCTGTGGATGTGCTGAAAAACGGGGGACTGATTGCTTTTCCAACAGACACGGTATATGGTTTGGCAGCTAATTTGTTCGATGCTGAAACTGTGGAACGATTAAATGTGGTTAAAGGCCGAGCCAGCGAAAGAACGATCGCGGTGATGATTGCTGATCTGGCGGATATTGGGCAGGTGGTGTCTTTGATGAGCCCGATAGCGACCCAACTGGCGGAGAGTTTCTGGCCTGGCCCGCTGACCCTGGTGCTGCCTGCCCGGCCCTCTCTTTCGATCCATGTCGCGCCCAAAGGGACTGTGGGTGTGCGGGTGCCTGATTCGGCGCTGGCGCTGGCACTGCTGAAGCGCAGCGGACCGCTGGCGGTCACTTCTGCCAATCGTTATGGGCAGCCGCTGCCTTTGACCGCCCAGGATGTGCAGGCCCAATTGAATGGACTGATCCATTTGATTATTGATGGGGGAGAAGTTACTGGCAAGGTTCCGTCTACGATTGTGGACTGCACTGGTCTTGAGCCTGAGCTGTTGCGCGCCGGTCCAATCGCCTTTGACCGGCTCAAAGCCTGATAACGCCAGTTCGGGTTAGTTTGAAAAGAGGTTGTTTTGGGTGTTTTTTGGGTGGCGTAGCCACCCAAAAAACACCCAAAAATCTCTTATCCCGAACTGACGGTGATTTAGGATGCGCCGGTTGTTTTATTAACCCAACCCTTATTTTGCCTTCATCCTCGGTTTAGCTTAACCCGTATAATAGTGATTACATTCTCCTCAAACGAACCGCCCAAAGGGTAGTGGCAGCCCGATGGGCGGTTTGCTTTTAAGCACATATCAGCGTGTGATTGGCTGACCTTCTTCTGTCTCCCACCCCAGAAGCCGGGCAGCGAGATGGGCCTGGCGCATCTCGGGGAAAGGGAACCCGCCTTCCATGATTCGCCGGATGATATGCTGGGTATGGCGCAGGATTTTGTTGGACTGTTCTGAAGTCAGAAGGCCGGCTTCGTGGGCGTCGGCCAGATCATCCAAATCGAGCACGGTCACCAGGCGCCCATCGTTGGAGACCAGCAGATCGGTGAATAAATCCTTCATGATCCAGGTCTGGCGCAGGTCATCGTAACTATATTCGCAGATATGGATGTAAGACAGGCGGCCGTAGCGCCGCGAGTAAAAATTTTCCATCACGGCAATGCCGTCATCCAGAAGATAGTGAAACATGGTGTCGGAGCGGGCCCAGCTGGGCATAGGCTGTTCGACTCGTTCGATGATCAGGTTGGGGGCTAACTGCCAGATTCGCCAGTCATTTTCATCGTCGCTGCGGGTATGCGCCAGACGAGCATCCAGTGAAGCCGAAGCCATTTCCGGGCCGTTGTTACGGATTTGGGGTGGATTTGGATCGGCCCGTTCGTGTTCTTTGCCATAACGCCACCAGATCAGGGTGGTTTTCTTGAGTTCAGTGGAAACCTCATTTTCCATATTCAAATCCTCACCTGTTAAGAATTTGGCTGCACCTTTTGTCAGAATGTGGTCTGTTGATCGGGCGATTGGGGTAAGACAACGTGAAACTGGCTGCCTGGCAGGGTTTGTTCGTCCATGCCTTTGCTTTCTGCCCAGATTTTCCCGCTGTGGGCTTCAATGATCCCTTTGGCAATTGCCAGCCCCAATCCGGGACCAGAGCCTTTAAATTTGGTCTTGCCGGATGAATGCAAAGCAACTTTACCGGTCTGAAAGAATTTTCGAAAGATCAGTTCGAGATTGGATGGTTCAATCCCGATTCCGGTATCGGCAATCACAATCTCGACCGCGCCGTGGACAAAACCCATCTGACCAGGCGAGACGATTACCCCGGAGATGGTCAGCAGCCCATCATCAGGGGTGAACTTGATGGCGTTGGTGACAAGCTGGTAAAAAACTTTGGTCAGCATTTCGGCGTCAGCTTCGATTGCCGGCAGGTCGCGCAGGTTTTCCAGGGTTAATTTAATCTTTCGTTCGGCAAACACACTTTTCAGGCCGCTGCACACAGAGTTGATGACATGGTAAATGGAGATCGACTGTCTGTTCAATTCAAGTGAACGGGCGTCGATGGAGGCGACATCCAGCATGCTTTCTACCACTTCATTCAAGCGCATGATCCCAGAATGAATGCCTTTGATCATTTTGAATTGACCCATTTGCTGCATTTCTGCATCATCCAGCAGCATTTCGGCATATCCCCGCATGACGGTCAGCGGGGTGCGCAGCTCGTGCGATGAGACACTGATAAAGTCTGATTTGGTCTGGTCCATTTTTTCAAGCTGGAAAATGGCCTGTTGGAGCTGGCGGTTGGACTGTTCCATGGCGGTGTAGGCCCGGCGGTATTCGTTGTTGACCCGCATCAGGCTGTCCACCAGGCGTGCATTCTGAATAGCCAGTGAGAGCTGGTCAGCCAGCGTGGTGATAAGGTTGAGGTCCTGAGGGTTATAGGAAGCGCCGGAAGCCTTGGTATCCAGGGCAATCAGGCCGATCCACTCCTCTTTGGCGTGGATCGGTACGAAAAGCTGCATATCGAGGAGCCCAAACCAATTCTTTTCTGCCGCGCTCAAGGTTTTGAACTCGGCAGAGGCGGCGAATTCGCACAGGAACACGACCTGGCGGTTTTTGTGCAAAGAGCGGACAAAGGATTGGTGTGCCGGCAGGAGGATGGTTTGGGCTTCTGGCGCGATCTTGCCCATCCCGCCCATGCTGGTCAACTGATAAGCACTGCCGCTGGCGGTTATCTCTGTGTTGACTGCGAACAGATGCCCCCGGCGCAGTTCAACAGCTTCGCTGATCAGCCCGAGGGAAATGGTTGCCAGCAGTTCAGGGTTGGTGATGTTGCTGATGCCCATACTAAATTCGCGCATGACCCGGTTGGAATCGTAGATTGAAACCGGGATGATCCGGTTTGCAATCCCAGGCGCCCAGCGGCGCAGGAGTTTAAACAGGCCTATCAGGATGCCTGCCAGGGCAAATCCGGAGACTGCCGGCCCCCAGGAGGGCAGCAGTTGGTCAAAGGGGGTCGCGAACAGGTAGACCACCTGGGCTGCAAGTGCGGATGGGATGGCGATCAGGGTGTAGATAATCCACTGGTGCATCTGGCCCTGAATAAAGGTCAGTGATTTTGAGCGTAAGGTTTTGCATGTAACCCATAAACTGGCAGCGATGAGCATCTGCCCAAGAGCGGCGGATAAAAACACGCTGGCCAGGCTGGCCGCCAACAAGAAGATGCAGCTGATAAGCAAATAGTAGATCTGATTATATTCTTGAGGCTGGCAGGCGTTTCGCCAGACACTGGTCAGGATAGCGCTGATGGCGAAGAAAACCAGGAAGGCTGAAACCAAAAAAATGGTGGGTTTGGGGGCTGGAACCAGAGTATAAAGTGCCACCAAAACTATTCCACCGGCAGCCCACCACCAGGTTTTTCCAGGCCCCCGGCTGACAATCTGCACCAGCGGCAGGAAGCTGGCAATTGCAAGAATAAACAACAGGTAAGGCGTTTCCAGCGGGTTGACTGCCAGGGCCAAAGAACTGAGGATCCCAACTGCTGCAATCCAATAGACCCACCAGGCCGGGCTTGGCCGGCCTGCGCTCCGGAAGACAGAAACGCCCGTCATCAGGAAAATCAGGCCGGAAAATGCTGCAATGACAGAGCCAAAGGCTTGTGGGTTCATTTCAGGTGGAGTGTTTGCTCAGTGTTTTGCTGCTCTGGTAAGACGACATGGAACTGGCTGCCAGGGCACTGCCCTTCGCTGCAGCCAGAGCTTTCCACCCAGATTCTACCACGATGGGCCTCAACGATCCCTTTAGCGATGGAAAGCCCCAAACCAGGGCCTTTTCCCTTGAATTTAGTCCTTCCAGTGGAGTGCAGGCGAATTTTTTCGGGTGAGAAGAATTTGAAGAAAATCAATTCGTGGTTTTGCGGATCAATCCCAATTCCGGTATCCTGGACAATTATTTCCAGGCCGGGGCCGGTAAAATCATAAGCGCCTGCAGCAATACTGCGGCCCGAAATGGTGACGCTGCCGCCATCTGGCGTAAACTTGATAGCGTTTACGACCAGATGATAAAACACTTTTCTCAACCCATCCAGGTCGCCCTGGATGGCAGGCAGCCCGGCTAAATCCAGGATCAGGCTGATCTTGCGATCAGAGGCATCTTTTTGCAGCCGGTCCAATATACTTTGGATCAGCATTTGCAGGGAAACTGGCGTCGGGTAAACAGCCAGAACCCGGCTGTCAATTTTAGCGACATCCAGCAGACTTTCAATAATCTCAAGCAAGCGCTGGACACCGGCCAAAATTCCGTTAACCAGAACTGCCTGGCGGGCATCGGCCTTGATGGATGGCTCGTCAAGCAGCATCTGGCTGTAACCCTGCACAACGGTCAGCGGGGTGCGCAGCTCATGAGAAGCCATTTCAACAAATTCGGATTTGGCTTTGTCCAGCCGTTCAAGCTGACCATAGGCTGACTGCAGGTCCAGGGTGCGCTGCTGCACCAGCGATTCCAGCGCCTGGTTAAATTTGCCGATCTGGTTGTACAGGTGGGCATTATGAATGGCGATTGCTGCCTGGCCTGCCAGTGTCTCCACCAGGGTGATGTCACTGCGCGAGAAAGGCTGCACAGACAGGCGAATGAGGCATAAGATGCCATAAACTTCACTGGCATGGCTGAGCGGAACCCCCAGCCAGCAGGCAGATTGGTCTGGATCCCCGAGCTGGTTCCAGAGGAACTGCTCCTGGGCTCCGAAATCATCCTGAATGTTCTTGCGAGCCAGTGACTGCTGGTTTTGCAGGATTTCTAGAAAAGCCGGGCTTTGACCCGCTTCGATTTCAAATGACTGCCAGCCTGGTGGAAACCCGTGTTGGGCTGCCATATGCAGTTTTTGCTCATCCAGCAGCAAGACTGCCGCACGGTCAAAGGCCAACAGGTCGGGCAAGTGCTTGAGGATCAGCTCAAGGATTTCATTGGTTTGGAGTGTGCTGGAAAGGGCCCGGCCGATGTGATAAAAATTCTCGGTCAGCCGCCGCCGCGATTTTTCGGTCTGGTATAAGGTGGCGTTATTAATCGCAATGGCTACCTGGTCGGCCACAAGCTGCATAAAGGCGATGTTATCTTCTTTGAACCTGGCGAGTTGGGTGCTTTTCAAATCCAGAATGCCCAGAAGCTGAGCCCCAAATTCGATTGGCAGAACCAGTTCTGAGCGGGCATCTGGGGTTTCGCTGTCTATCTGGCAGCGATCGTCTTGCGTGACATCATCAATGCACAAAGGGCGGCGGCGCTCTGCCACCCACTGGATGGCATTTTGTTTCTCCGATTCTTCAGCGGGCCGTTTGCGGCTGCCTGTGACCGCATTAAGATAGAGCTCTTTGCTCTGTTCATCATACAGGTAGATGCCAACTGCATACAGATTGTAGCGCTGTTGGACCAGGCTGGAGACCTGCCTGAGCAGCGTGTCAATTTCCAGGATGGAGGTAATTCGCTGCCCCACAGCCATACTGGTGGCAAGCGACCTTTGGGCTTCTTCTGTCGAGATCAGGACAGTTTGCAGATCGGTCTTGTAAGAATTGTTCTGTAGACGCAGCAGATTGTTTGTCCGGAAGAGTTTTTGCTGGCCCAGATGGCTGAAGAAAGCAACCAGGGCGCCTGCCAGCAGCAGACCGCCAAAATAGATCCAGTCTGCCTGACCTGGCAGAAGCCAGATCAGGACACCCCAGCCAGCGCCAACCAGTATGGCGACCAGGCCGAACCAGTGGGTGTTGAGCAGGAAAAAACCAGCCCCGATCAAAACCAGCAGAAAACTGGCTGAAAAATAGATCTGACCTGTCAGGTAAATCTGGGCTGTACAGTTGGCCCAAAGGAGAAAAATTAAGAAAAAAGCAGCAGGATGGGAGAATCTGGCAGGCAGCTTGTTGATTCTAAAATACCAGAAGCACCCGGCTGCCAGAAGGAAGCTGGCGCCTGCCAGCCAGAGTTGGATGCTGTTGGAAGCGGGTCTGCCAACCAGAAGTGCAAGCGTTAATAGAGCAAAAAGGCCGGCCAATCCCCCCGCGATCCAGCCCAGATTGTCTCGCAGGGCAAGGTCGGCAGCCTGCCGCCAGTCTGCACCAGTGGGTTGGTCGGGGTTCTTGCTCTCGGCGGTTTTCATACCTGTGGGATCGGGACAATTTCAGTCAGCGGCCAATTGGGCAAAATGTCGATATCCAGCCCGTCGCGCTGCCCGGCACAAAAGCGGTGATACCCGGCGGCGGCGATCATGGCGGCATTGTCCGTGCAAAGTTGAAGGGTTGGAATGTGCAGCCCGGCGGCAATCCGGAGTGAAAAGGATTGTCTCAGGGCCTTGTTGGCCGATACGCCGCCTGCGATCAGGATGCTTTTGGCCTCAAATTTTTTTGCGGCATGCATGGTCTTGCTGACCAGGACATCGATGACGGCAGCCTGAAAGCTGGCGGCGATATCTGCGGTGGGGATTGGGGCTGACCGGCTTTCCAGCTTGCGGATTTCACGCATAACGGCTGTTTTGAGCCCGCTGAACGAGAAATTCCAGGTGTCTTCCAACCAGGCGCGTGGGAAATCAAATGCGATCGGGTTGCCGTCTGCCGCCGCGGCCTGAATGGACGGCCCGCCAGGATAGCTGAGCCCCAACAAGCGGGCGACTTTGTCGAATGCTTCGCCGGCTGCATCATCCAGCGTGGCGCCCAAGCGGCGGTAGTTAAGATGGGCGCTGATCAGGACCAGCTCGGTGTGTCCACCCGAAACGACCAGGGCCAGCAGGGGAAATTGAGGGGCAGCGCCCGGAGTTTCGTTTTGCGAATGCAGCCAGGCCGAGTAGATATGCCCTTCGAGGTGATTGACCCCGATCAGCGGCAGGTCGTTCATCAGCGCCAGGCCTTTGGCGGCGTTCAGGCCAACCACCAGGGATCCAGGCAGCCCGGGGCCGCGGGTCGCAGCCACCGCATCAATATCGCCAAGGGTCAGATGGGCCTGCTGCAGGGCCTGTTCGATGATCGGGTAAATGGCCAGAATGTGCTGGCGTGAAGCAACCTCAGGAAAAACCCCGCCGTATTGGGCGTGCAGGTCAATTTGCGAAGCTACCACGCTGGAGAGAATGGTCCGCCCATCTTCGACAATGGAGGCGGCTGTTTCATCGCAGGAGGTCTCGACCCCCAGAATCCGGACCGGTGCGGCGGGATCTGAGGCTGAGTTCGGTTTGCTTAAGCGTGGATTCATGCGCTGTT
>Ga0268298_10001619_pt1 | contig 26061 bp, 13 predicted proteins | sample WWTPWeurt_MetaG_FD_194462 | JGI IMG/M metagenome (GOLD analysis project Ga0268298, IMG submission 194462) | Activated sludge microbial communities from WWTP in Nijmegen, Gelderland, Netherland - WWTP Weurt | ecosystem: Engineered > WWTP > Aerobic digester > Activated sludge | place...
GACCTCGGCCGACCTGTCGCAGTCCAAGGTCACCAAGCACAACACCCGCTACGAGACCACCGCCGGGCAGCCGGGCAACGCCAACAAGGCGCCCTATGCCGGCAACCTGGGCACCATCTCCTGGACCGGGTTCGACGGCAGCAACTTCGAGTCGGTGAAGTACTCGACCAGCCTCGACTACTCCAACCCGGCGGTGGCCAAGCTCACCGACCCGATGGGCTGGAGCGGCGGCGAAGGCTCGCCCCAGGCCGGCTACGTGGCCCTGCCCACCACCACCGACAAGATCAACGCGCTGCGCCTGTCGGGCAAGCGTGACCTGTCGTTCGGCCCGATCAGCGAGCTCGAGCTCGGCGTGAACTTCACCGAGCGCACCAAGACCCACACCGCCAACGAAGGCCGCCTGGTCATCAAGGACAGCGTCAACCTGACCACTGGCGCCGTGATCAGCCCCTACGCGGCCGTGGACGCGCCCGGCGCTGGCGTGGCCATCGCCGGCACCACCGGCCTGAAGGTGCTGGCCTGGAATCCGACCGGCTCGCTGGGCACCATCTACGACCTGCCGCCCAAGGTGGACAAGGACATCCTGAACAAGAGCTGGGATGTCAAGGAAGAGGTCACCACCGCCTACGTCCGCGGCAGCATCGACACCAAGCTGTTCGGCTTCGACGCCCGCGGCAATGTGGGTGTGCAGCTGGTCAACACCGACCAGACCGGCGCCGGCTACTACGTGAACGAGAAGACCTGCACCGGCAATACGCCCGAGACCTGCCCGTCCACCCGCGTGGCCGCCGGCACCAGCTTCGTCGACGTGCTGCCCAGCCTGAACCTGTCGCTGGACGTGGGCAACGAGTCGGTGGTGCGCATCGGCGTGGGTCGCTCGATGTCGCGTCCCAGCATGGCCGACATGAAGGGCAGCGTGAGCTTCGGCCTGAACGCCACCGCCCAGGGCGGCCCGCGCTACGAAGGCTCCTCGGGCAATCCGTTCCTGAAGCCCTTCCGCGCCAACGTCTTCGACCTGTCGTACGAGAAGTACTTCGGCAACAAGGGCTACGTGGCGGTCGCCGGCTTCTACAAGGACCTGGCCACCTACATCTTCAAGCAGAACACCGCGCTCGACTTCTCCCAATACGGCGTGACCCTGCCGTCGGGCGTTTCGCCGATCGGCATGTTCACCGCGCCGGCCAACGGCTCCGGCGGCAGCGTCAAGGGCGTGGAGTTCTCGGTGTCGGTGCCGTTCGGCATGTTCGCCAAGCCGCTGGACGGCTTCGGCATTCAGTTCAACCATTCGTACACCGACAGCTCGGTCACCATCCCGGCCGCCGGCCTGAACACCAACGACGTCAACGTCTCGCATCTGCCGCTGCCTGGCCTGTCGCGCAACAACGAGAACATCCGCGTGTACTACGAGAAGCGCGGCCTGCAGGTCTCGATCGCGCAGCGCTATCGCTCCGACTTCCTCGGCGAGATCACCGACTTCCAGGACAACCGCCAGCTCACCTTCGTCAAGGCCGAGCGCACGGTCGACCTGCAGGTGTCCTACGAACTGCAATCCGGCCCGGCCAAGGGCCTGTCGATCATCTTCCAGGGCAACAACCTGACCAAGACCGCGTTCCAGCGCTACCGCGCCGACACCGGTGCCGTGGTCGAGAACGTGCCCACCGGCAAGACCTATCTGTTCGGCCTGAACTACAAGCTGTAATCGGCTGGCGAGCCCGGCGCCCGAGGGCGCGTGGCTCGCCCCGGCTCACCGGTTGTTCCGTCAAGCCCCGCGTCGACACAATCGGCGCGGGGCTTTCTTCTTGCAGGCCTCGTCGCGCCGCTGGCGCCTGCCGCCACCTGGGCGCTCTCAGGGAAAGTACGAGCCTGCTGCGGCGGGCCGGACGATCCAGGTCATGGCCGCATCGATCCGGCCCACCGGACAATTCCCACCGCCTCCAACCTGCACCCGCCTCATCATGCAAGCCCACGCCCAGACCCCCATCCGCACCGTCGTGATCGTCGGTGGCGGCACCTCCGGCTGGATGACCGCCGCGGCCCTGGCCAAGATCCTGCAAGGCAAGTTCACGATCCAGCTGGTCGAGAGCGACGACATCGGCACCATCGGCGTGGGCGAAGCCACCATCCCGATGATCCGGCGCTTCAACCACATCCTCGAGATCGACGAGGACGAGTTCATGCGCGAGACCCAGGCCACCTTCAAGCTGGGCATCGAGTTCGTCAACTGGGGTCACCTGGGCGACCGCTACACGCATGGCTTCGGCAACATCGGCCAGCAACTGTGGACGGCCGAGTTCCACCACTACTGGCTGAAGATGTGGCTGGCCGGCAAGGCGCCTGATCTCGAGCGTTACTCGATCAACCGCATGGCGGGCAAGGCCAACAAGTTCATGCGGGCCGACCCGAACCTGCCCAATTCGCCGCTGTCGGAGATCACCCACGCCTTCCACTTCGACGCCAGCCTGTTCGCGCGCTACCTGCGCAAGTACAGCGAGCAGCGCGGCGTGCAGCGCATCGAGGGCATGATCAAGCGCGCGGTGCTGCGCGAGGGCGACGGCTTCGTGCAGGCGCTCGAGCTGGCCGACGGCCGCCGCGTCGAGGGCGAGCTGTTCATCGACTGCTCGGGCTTCCGCGGCCTGCTGATCGAGGAGGCGCTGCACACCGGCTACGAAGACTGGTCGCACTGGCTGCCCTGCAACCGCGCGCTGGCGGTGCCGTGCGAGCACGGCGGCGAGCTCACCCCCTACACCCGCGCCACCGCGCATCGCGCCGGCTGGCAGTGGCGCATTCCGCTGCAGAACCGCATCGGCAACGGCCACGTGTACTGCAGCGATTTCATCAGCGACGACGAGGCCGCCTCGGTGCTGATGGGCAACCTGGACGGCCGCCCGCGCGCCGAGCCGCGGCCGATCCGCTTCACCGCCGGCAAGCGCCGCAAGAACTGGAACCGCAACGTCATCGCGGTGGGCCTGGCCAGCGGCTTCCTCGAGCCGCTGGAGTCCACCAGCATCCACCTGGTGCAGTCGGCCATCGACAAGATCGTCACCTTCTTCCCGGATGCCGGCTTCGCCCAGCCCGACGTGGACGAGTTCAATGCGCAGATGGACTTCGAGTACACGCGCATCCGCGACTTCATCATCCTGCACTACAAGCTCAACCATCGGGACGACTCGCCGTTCTGGCGCCGCTGCCGCGAGATGGAGGTGCCCGAGTCGCTGGTGCAGCGCATGGAGCTGTACCGCCGCCACGGCCGCATCTTCCGCGAAGGGCTGGAGCTGTTCACGCCGGTGGGCTGGCTGCAGGTGATGCACGGCCAGGGCCTCAAGCCCGAGGGCTACCACCCGCTGGTGGATGTGTACAGCGAGACCGAGGTGCTCGACTTCCTGAAGAGCATCGAGACGGTGATCGGCAAGTGTGTCGAAGTGATGCCGACGCATGCCGCCTACATCGCGCAGCATTGCGCGGCACCGGCCCAGGCCGGTTAGCATCGGCCCCTGCCCTTCACAACGATGCAGAAGACCCGCAGAGGGCGGGATCGGGCCCCGAAGGAGACGCCATGACAACGTTCGACCCCATCCGACGTCGGGCGGTCACCGGCCTGGCTCTGGCCTGCACCGGCCTGGCGGCCGCGGCAGCCGACACGCCACCGGCCACCCCATCGGGCACGGCATCCGGCGCGGCCCCATCCGGCCCGGTACCGCTGGCCGAGTTCTTCCAGCGCCCCTCGTTCTACGGCGCCGAGCTCTCGCCGGACGGGCGCCGCGTGGCAATGAGCATCGGCAGCGCGACGCACCCGGCGCAACTGGCGGTGCTCGACCTCGAGACGATGACGCCCACGGTGGTGGCCGCCTTCGACTCGCTGGGGGTCGGGCGCTTCCGCTGGGTCAACGACAAGCGCCTGGTGTTCGACCTGGCCACCCACCGCGAGGCACGGCGCGAGATCCGCCAGGCGCCCGGCTTGTTCGCGGTGGATGCCGACGGCGAGAACTTCCGCCAGCTGGTGCAGACCACGGCCTCGTGGCTCAAGGCACCGCCGGCCGGCCGCGAACCGCTGCCCTGGAACGTGTTCCTGCTCGACAGCGTGGGGCGGCAGGACGGGCCCGAGGTGTTCGTCGTCTCGCCCAAGCAGTTCGGCGGCAACACCAGGGTCGACTACATCGAGCTGATGCGGCTGAACACGCTCACCGGCCAGGCCGAGCCGGTCGAAGCCCCCCAGCACGCCACCCAGTGGCTGCTCGATACCCGCGGCGAGCTGCGCATGGTGGTCACCCGCCACGAGAACCGCGTGACCGTGATGGCCCGCGAACGCGGCGGCAACTGGCGCAGCATGTCCGAAGGCGACTCGATCGAGGGCCCGGCCTTCATGCCGCTGACCATCGCGCCCGACGGCACGTTCTACGTGCGCAGCCAGGGCCCAGGCGACAAGGCGGCGCTCTACTCGCTCGACCCAGCCAGCGGCAAGCGGTCTGACGCCGCGGTGCTGGTCAGCAAGGACTTCGACCTGAACCCGGTCGCGGTGGCCACCGACCAGGCCCTGCTCGGCTGGCGCCTGCGGGTGGATGCCGAGGTCACGCAGTGGATCGACCCGGGCATGAAGGCGCTGCAGGCCCAGCTCGACCGCGCGCTGCCCACCACCACCAACCGCATCTCGGTGGCCCGGCGCGCCCAGACGCCTTACGTGCTGGTGGAGGCGTTCTCCGATGCGCAGCCCAGCGTCCACTACCTGTTCCACACCGGCCAGAAGAAGCTGACCAAGCTGGGCGCCGCCATGCCCGGCATCGACCCCCGGCGCATGGGCCCGATGGACCTGGTGCGCTACCCGGCGCGCGATGGCCTGAGCATTCCGGCCTACCTCACGCTGCCGGCCAACGGCGCCAGGAAGAACCTGCCGCTGGTGGTGCTGGTGCACGGCGGGCCCTGGGTGCGCGGCGGCGACTGGCGTTGGCAGCCCGAGGTGCAATTCCTGGCCTCGCGCGGCTACGCAGTGCTGCAGCCCGAGTTCCGCGGCAGCACCGGCTTCGGCAGCAAACACTTCAAGGCCGGCTGGAGGCAATGGGGCCAGGCCATGCAGAACGACCTGGCCGACGGCGCCCGCTGGGCCATCGCCCAGGGCATTGCCGACCCCCGCCGCATCGCCATCGCCGGGGCCAGCTACGGCGGCTACGCCGCGATGATGGGCCTGGTCAACGACCCTGACCTGTTCCGCTGCGCGGTCAACTGGGTCGGCGTCACCGACCTCATGCTGATGTACACCGCCTACTGGAGCGACATCGACGACGAATCCAAACGTTACGGCTTGCCGCGCCTGCTCGGCGACCCCAAGGCCGAGGCCGACAAGCTGCGCGCGCACTCGCCGCTGCACCAGGCCGCGCGCATCAGGCAGCCGGTGCTGATGGCCTACGGCGGCGTCGACGAGCGGGTGCCCATCGCCCATGGCGAGCGCATGCGCGATGCGCTCAGGGCGCACAACCCGTCGGTCGAGTTCATCGAGTACCCCAGCGAAGGCCATGGCTGGGCCAGGCCCGAGACGAACATCGACTTCTGGGGCCGGGTCGAGACCTTTCTCGGCCGTCACCTCGCTCCGCGGTGACACCGGGTCCGGGCCGTCCGGTGGTGGCCAGACGGCACGGCGCGCCCCTGCCCACCCGACCGCATCTGGCGCCGCGGCCCGAACACCTGTGGATCGCCGCGCTGGCCGCCGCGGTCGCGCTGGCCGCGATGCGGGTGGCCGGCCTGCATGGGCCGCGGGCCTGGGCCCCGCTGCTGCCGCTGGGCTTCGTGCTGATGGCCGGCCTGCCCTGGTGGTGGCTCACCGCCGAAGGCCGCCGCCGCATCGGCCTGCAGCGGGCGCGCTCGCTGCGCAGCGCGGTGGCGGCGCTGGCCGTGGGCGCCGCGCTGGCGCTGGCCTGCGGCGCACTCGGCCAGGCGCTGTTCGGCGCCGGCCCCGACCATTGGTACCAGTCGGTGGCCGCGTACTATCGACGCCAGGCCGACACCCAGGGCCTGGATCGCCTGGGGCTGTACCTGATGTTCACCTTGCCTGCGCTGATCTTCAGCCCCATCGGCGAGGAAGTCTTCTTCCGCGGCGTGCTGCACGGCGCGCTGGCCGCGCGCTGGGGTGAGCGATGGGCCACCTGGGCCGAGGCGAGCCTGTTCGGGGTGGTGCACCTGGCCCACCACGGGGTCGCCCTCACGCCGGGCGGCTGGGCCTTGCGGCCCGCATCGGCCGCCCTGTGGGTGCTGGCGATGATGGCCGTGGCCCACGTGCTGGCGGCCCTGCGCCGCAGCAGCGGCTCGCTGGGGCCGCCGATCCTGGCCCATGCCAGCTTCAATGCGGCGATGAACGCCTGGATCTTCCTGGTGCTGTGGCCTTGATGCAGACGGTCCGACTTGGGCCGGGTCATGTAGTTTGACTACTGATTCTCTCAGGATCGAGCTTGATCGACTGACGCAGGCGGCCTGGATCGGACCTCTTGAACAGCGCACGCGCGCCCTTGGTCGGTAAAAACTCTAACCGCTTGATTTATTGCCTGACCTACACTGGCATGTAGTTTTCATACATGCCATGGCCACCCCCGACGCTTCTCCGTCCGCCCTGACCCGCCGGCAGCTGGTGCGCGGTGGCTCGGCGCTGGTCGCCGGCACCTGGCTGTCGCGCACCGCCCGGGCCGCCCGGCCCAAGCCGTTGGTGGTGTGGTTCACCGTCGAGGGGGCCAAGGCCATGCGCCGCATCGGCGAGGCCTTCACCGCCGCCACGGGCGTCGAGGTGGTGGTCGAGACGCCCGATGACGGCCCCGCCAAGTTCCAGCAGGCCGCCGCGGCCGGCAAGGGCCCGGACATCTACGTCTATGCCCACGACCGCATCGGCGAGTGGATCGCCGGTGGCCTGCTGCACGCCGTCAACCCTTCGCGGGCGCTGCTGGACGACATCGATCCGCTGGCCTGGCGGGGCTTCACCCACCGCGGCCGCCTGTGGGGCTACCCCTACGCGGTCGAGGGCATCACGCTGATCCACAACAAGGCGCTGGTGCCGGAGGCGCCCACCTCCTTCGACGAGGTCTTCGCGCTCGACGCCCGGCTTGCGCGCCAGGGCCGCAAGGCCATCCTCTGGGACTACACCAACTGCTACTTCACCTGGCCGCTGCTGGCCGCGCATGGCGGCTATGCCTTCCGCCAGCGGCCCGACGGCACCTTCGATGCGCGCGACACCGGGGTGGCCAACGCCGGCGCGCTGGTGGGCGCGCAGCTGCTCGAGCGCATGTTCCGCGAGGGGCTGATGCCCACCGGCAGCGGCTACCCTGAAATGGAAGCGGCCATGGCCCAAGGCCGGGTGGCGATGATGATCAACGGGCCCTGGGCCTGGGTGAACCTCAAGCGTGCGGGCATCGACTTCGGTGTGGCCCGCATTCCGCAGGTGGCCGGCAAGGCGGCGGTGCCCTTCGTCGGCGTCAAGGGCCTGATGATCAGCCGCGCCACGCAGCAGCGCGAGCTGGCGGTGGAGTTCATCGAGAACCACCTGCTGGCGCTGCCCGGGCTGCGCGCCATCGATGCGGCCGAGCCCATCGGCGCGCCGGCCAGCAAGGCCTACTACGCCGAGCTGTCGGCCGATGCGCGCATCGCCGGCATCATGGCCTCGGTGCGCGACGGCGTGCCAACGCCGAGCAACCCCGAGATGGGCCGTTTCTGGGCCGCGATGAAGTCGTCGCTCACCACGCTCAGCGAGGGCCGGCAGACGGCTCGCCAGGCCCTGGACGCGGCCGCGCGCCGCATGCTCGGATGAGCGCCCGGCCGGCGTGGCTGCGCCATGCGCTGGCTGCCGCGGCGGTGGCGGCCTCGCTGTGGGTGGTGATGCTGGTGCATGCCACCGGCCAGACCCTGCTGGCGTTGGTGCTGCTGGTGGGCTGCGCACTGGCGGTGTGGACCTACACCTCGCGCCGCACCCACGCGCTGCGCTACCTGTTCCCGGGCGTGGCCGCGGCGCTGGTGTTCGTGGTCTTTCCGATGCTCTACACGGTGGGCATCGGCTTCACCAACCACAGCTCCACCAACCTTCTGGACGAGGCACGCGCGCGCCAGCTGCTGCTCGACGAATCGGTCACCGTGCCGGGCACCCAGCGGCCGTTCGTGGTGCTGCCGGCCGAGGGCAGCCGCGTGCGCCTGCAGCTGCCGGCCCATGAGGCGCGCCCGGCACTGATCACCCCACCCTTCGAGCTGCCCCAGCCGACCGCCGCCGACCCGGGCGCCCAGGGCTCGTCGTCGGCTGGCGCCCCGGTGGCGCTGCAGAGTGAGCAGGCCCCATCCGCCGCGCCCATCGAGTCCTCACCGTGGACGATGCGCCAGACCGTCGAGCACCTGCCCTCGCTGCGCCAGCTCACGCTGACCACACCCGAGGGCGCGCGGCTCACCCTGGCCAGCCTTCGCGAGTTCGCCCAGCAGCAGTCGCTGTATGCCGCGCAGCAAGACGGCAGCCTGGTCGACCGGCTCACCGGCACCGCCTACCGCATCGACCGCGCCGAGGGCTTCTACGCCAGTGCCGAGGGCGATCGGCTGCAGCCGGGCTTTCGCGTCGGCGTGGGCCTGCGCCACTACGAGCAGGTGTTCAGCGACGGCAAGTTCCGCGAGCCCTTCCTCAGCGTGTTCGTGTGGACGGTGGCGTTCTCCGGCCTCACGGTGCTGGGCGCGGCGGCCCTGGGGCTCTTGCTGGCCTCGCTGCTGCACTGGGAGGCACTGCGCTTTCGCGGCGCCTACCGGATGGTGCTGTTCCTGCCCTACGCGGTGCCGGGCTTCATCTCGATCCTGGTGTTCAAGGGCCTGTTCAACCAGAACCTGGGCGAGGTGAACCTGATCCTGCACGGCCTGTTCGGCATCAAGCCGGCCTGGTTCTCCGATCCTGCGCTGGCGCGGCTGATGCTGCTGATCGTGAACATCTGGCTGGGCTTCCCGTACATGATGGTGCTGTGCTCGGGGCTGATCCAGTCGATCCCGGCCGACCTGTACGAGGCCTCGGCGGTGGTGGGCGCCGGCCCCTGGACCAACTTCACGCGCATCACGCTGCCGCTGATCGCCAAGCCGCTGACGCCGCTGCTGATCAGCGCCTTCGCGTTCAACTTCAACAACTTCGTGCTGGTGAGCCTGCTCACCGGCGGCCGCCCCGACCTGACCGACAGCACGCTGCCCGCAGGCACCACCGACCTCCTGGTCTCGTACACCTGGCGCATCGCGTTCCAGGATTCGGGCCAGCAGTTCGGCCTGGCGGCGGCCATTTCCACCGTCATCTTCCTCATCGTGGCGGCGATCACGCTGGTGCAGATGAAGCTCACCCAGAAGGAGGCGGTGCGCTGAGGCCCGCCCCGGCGCCGGCACCGCAACAGCCATGGCCATCGTCCAGCCCAAGTCGCAGCGCTGGCGCATCGTCGCCGCGCACGCCTTCCTGCTCGCACTGTGCGCGGCGGTGGTGTTTCCGTTCCTGGTGGTGCTGTCGGTATCGCTGCGGCCAGGCAACTTCGCCAGCGGCTCGCTGATCCCGTCGAGCATCAGCCTCGAGCACTGGCGCTACGTGCTGGGCCTGCCCTACGTCGGTGTCGATGGCAAGGAGACGCTGCCCGACCTGCCGGTGATGCGCTGGCTGTGGAACTCGATCAAGGTGGCCACCGCCTCGGCCGCCGTCACGCTGCTGCTGTCCACCACCGCCTCGTTCGCGCTGGCACGCATGAGGTTCCGCGGCAAGCGCCATGTGCTCACCGGGCTGATGCTGATGCAGATGTTCCCGGCGGTGCTGGCGCTGGTGGCCATTTACGCCATCTTCGACCGCATCGGCAGCGCCTTCCCGCTGCTGGGGCTGAACACCCACGCCTCGCTGGTGCTGGCCTACTCGGGCGGCATCGCGATGCACGTGTGGACGCTCAAGGGCTACTACGAGACGCTGCCCGCCGAGATCGAGGAGGCCGCGCGCGTGGACGGCGCCACGCCCTGGCAGGCCTTCCGCCGCGTGCTGCTGCCGATGGCGCTGCCGATCCTGGTGGTGGTGTTCATCCTGGCCTTCATCGGCGCCATCATCGAGTACCCGGTGGCCTCGGTGCTGCTCACGCAGCAGGACCAGCTCACGCTGGCCGTGGGCTCCAAGCTGTTCGTGCACGAGCACAACTTCCACTGGGGCGACTTCGCCGCCGCCGCCATCCTCTCGGGCCTGCCGATCACCGTGGTCTTCCTCTTGGCGCAGCGCTGGATGATCTCGGGCCTGGCCGCGGGCGGGGTCAAGGGATGACCCGGCCCGATCAGCGCCCAAAGGGCACCGGCGTTCGCCGGCGCCGGGCGCGCCACGGCCTGCGCGCTGCTGTTGCCTTCAACCACTGACCCCCTGCCCTCGCTTCACGCCACGCCATGTCCGATTCCGATCCGGTCTTTGCCCATGTGCCCTGGTCGCACCAGGCCAGCATCTACGAAGTCAACGTTCGACAGTACACCGTGCAGGGCACGCTGGCGGCCTTCGAGCTGCACCTGCCACGCCTGGCCGCGATGGGCGTCGGCATCCTGTGGTTCATGCCCATCCAGCCCATCGGCACCCTGCACCGCAAGGGCACGCTGGGCAGCTACTACTCGATCTCGGACTACACCGCGGTGAACCCCGAGTTCGGCACGCTGGACGACTTTCGCCGCGTGGTGCGCCAGGCCCATGCGCTGGGCATGAAGGTGATCCTGGACTGGGTGGCCAACCACACCGCGTGGGACCACGCCTGGGTGACGCAGCACCCCGACTGGTACCAGAAGGACGCGTCCGGGCAGATCCACTCCTACACCTTCCGCCCCTCGCCAGAGGCCGAGCCCGAGGATTGGACCGACGTGGTGGGCCTGGACTACGCGCAGCCGGCGCTGTGGCCGGCGATGATCGAGGCCATGCGCTTCTGGCTGCGCGAGGCCGAGCTCGACGGCTTCAGGTGCGACGTGGCCAGCCTGGTGCCCACGCCGTTCTGGGAGCAGGCGCGGGCGGCGCTCGACGCGGTCAAGCCGGTGTTCATGCTGGCCGAGAGCGACGCGCCCGAGCTGCATGCGCGCGCCTTCGACATGACCTACGACTGGCGCCTGTACGACACGCTCAAGCTCATCGCCCGCGGCAAGGCCGGCGTGCCCGAGCTGAAAGCCTGGTGGACCAAGGAGCAGGCCACCTACCCGGCCCATGCCTACCGCATGAGGTACACGTCCAACCACGACATCAACAGCTGGCACGGCGACGACGCCCGGCACTACGGCCCGGCCTTCGAGGCGATGGCGGTGCTGGCGGCCACGCTGCCCGGCATGCCGCTGGTGTACAGCGGCCAGGAGGCCGCGCTCGACCGCCAGCTGGCCTTCTTCGAGAAGGATTCGATCGCCTGGGGCGGCTGCGCGCGCGAGCCGTTCTACACCCACCTGCTCGCGCTCAAGGCGGCGCACCCGGCACTGGGCAACGGCGCCGAGGGCGGCACGCTCGAGTGGCTGGATGGCGGGCATCGCTCGCTGGCCGCGTTCCGGCGCCAGCGCGGCCACGACTGGGTGAACGTGACGGTCAACCTGAGCGAACAGTCGATCGGCAAGCTGGGCCCCTGGGGCTGGCACATCGAGCCGGCCCGCTGAGCGCCGATGCCGCGTTCGTCTGCGGGTGCGGCAGCGGGCGCAGGCTCAGCGCGAGAACATCCGCCTCGGCCCGGCCGACGCGGCCTGCGCGGTGGTGGACAGCGCGATGAAGTCGGTGAGCTTGCCGACATACACCGGCTGCGCGCCGAACGGCCCGCCCATCACGTAGACACCGTCGAGCACGTAGTTCGCATCCGACTGCACCACCACGCCCAGGTACACGCCGGTGCTCGGGTAATACCGATAGAGAAATGGCGGCAGGCTCTGCGTCGCAGGCTGGCCCGGGAAGTACTGCGGGTACACCCGCTGCCCGAAGTCGAGCAGTTGGCGCGCCCGGTCGGCGGGCAGCAGGTCATCGCGCGCCGCCAGCACCGAGGCCGCCACATCCAGCATGCCGGCACCGCACAGCGAGGTGGTGCAGTAGCACTGGATCTGGTCGATGCCGTCCGGCGTCCGGCACTGGGTGACCGGGGTCGGGTCGTCCGGGCCGTTGTCGGCCCCTGAGGTGGGGAAGGGCCGCGCCGCGCCCTTGAGCATGCTGGTCACCTCGGTGGGCGTGAGCGCCGGCCGGGCCGCCAGCATCAGTGCCGCCGCGCCGGCGACGATGGGCGTGGCGAAGCTGGTGCCGACGCTGATGTTGTAGCTGTCGGTGTAGGTGGCGCCGCCGGCATTGGGGCGCTGCGTGCCGGTGTTGGTGGTGGTGAGGATGGGGTACAGGCAGGCGCTGCCGTCGGCGATGTTGACGCAGTTGCCGGCCGGTGCCGAGATGGCGATCTGCGGGCCCAGGTCGGAGTAGCCCACCTTGGTGCCCGCGTGGCGCAACCCGCCCACCGCGATCACCCCGGGGCAGTTGCCGGGGGTGCCCACGGCATGGCCGGTGCTGTTGCCGGCCGCGGCCACCACCACCGCGTTGTAGGGCGCGCGCGTCACCTCCGACATCACCGTGCGATACGACTGCGAGCACGAGCCCTCGCTGCCCAGGCTCATGTTCAGCACCCGCGCCGGCGTGGGGTTGGCCGGCACGCCCGGCACCGCGGCGCCCACCGCCCAGCGCATGCCGGCGATGATGTCGGAATCGTAGCCGCCGCACTTGCCCAGCACCCGCACCGGCAGGATGCGCACGCCGTGCGCGGTGCCGGCCATGCCGATGCCGTTGTGGGCCTGTGCACCGATGATGCCGGCCACCATCGTGCCGTGCCACGAGCTGTCGGAGACGCCGCAATCCTGGAACATGCCGCCGATCTCGGCATTTTCGGCGTGGGTGATCCAGTCGCCCGAGTCGGCGGCATCGGCATCTCTGCCGTTGCCATCGTTGGCGGTGGCCGCAGTGCCGTCGGAGTCGAGCGCGATCATGTCGTAGCCCGGCAGCCAGACGCCGTTCAGGTCGGGGTGGTCGAACACCGCGCCGGTGTCGAGCACCGCCACCACCACCGACGAGCTGGCGCGCTGGATGTCCCAGGCGCCCTGGGCGTTGACGGCCGCGCGGATCGTGGCATCGGGGGTGGCCAGGTACCACTGCCCCACCTCCGGCCCCAGGCCGCTGGCCGGGCCAGCCTTGAACAGCGGGTCGTTGGGCACCCAGGTGGCCCGACGTCGGCGATCGGGCTCGGCGTAGGCCAGGTCGGGGTGGGTGGCCAGGCGGGCCGCCAGCGTGGCGCTGTCCAGGCCACGAGCCATCACCACCTGCGTGCGCTCGCCCAGCACCCGTCCGGCGGCCAGCGTCACCCCGGCGTGCGTGGCCAGGCCATTGGCCCGGCGCTGCGCCTCGTCGGTGACAGCCTGCGCGCTGTGCTGTGCGGTGAGCGGCGTGCGGCGCACCGAGGCCGCATCGGCCTTGAAGGCCACGATCACCCTCGCCTGAGGTGCCTGGATGGCGGCAGCCCGGTGGGCCGCGGCCCCTTGTGCAACGACAGGCCCGGCCAGCGGGCCCAGGGCAGCGCACAGCAGCAGCGGCACGCAGAAGGAGCGGATCGAAGCCATGGCGATCGGGGCGGGTGGCCCGGCGGGCAAAGCGCCAATGATGCCCGCCACCACCGCCTTTGAAGCACCGGGAGGGGGTCGATTTACGTTCGCTTAACCACGGCCGCGCGGGTTGCGTGGCGGTTTCGGCACCACCGCCCGCGGTGCGCGCCTGGGCTGCGCGCGCATCCATGCCCGCAGCACCCCTGATTGCGGCGGGGGGGCGATGTTCCTATGCTGGCCCGCCCGACCATCCCCCACCGGAGACCTCATGCACCGTCGCCCCCTGATCCTGGCCGCCCTGACCACCGCCTGCGCCGCCCTGGCGCCCAGCGCCACCCTTGCCCAGGCCTGGCCGGCCAAGCCGGTGCGCATGGTGGTCACCTTCACCCCCGGCGGCGCGCCCGACATCCTCTCGCGCATCTTCAGCGAGAAGGCGCAGCTGGGCCAGAACGTGGTGGTCGACAACAAGCCCGGCGCCGGCGGCAACACCGGCGCCGATGCGGTGGTCAAGGCACCTCCCGACGGCTACACGCTGGTGATGGGCACCGTGGGCACCCACTCGATCAACGGCAGCCTGTACGGCAAGATGCCCTACGACATGGTGAAGGACTTCACCCCCATCGCCCACATCGCCTCGGCACCCAACCTGCTGGTGGTCAACAACGACCTGCCGGTGAAGACCGTGCCCGAGCTGATTGCCTACATGAAGGCCAACCCCAACAAGCTGAGCTTCGGCTCGCCGGGCATCGGCAGCTCGGTGCACGTGAGCGGCGAGCTGTTCAAGTCGATGACCGGCACCCAGATGACCCACGTGCCCTACAAGGGCCGGGCCGCCGCCATCCCCGACCTGATCGGCGGCCAGATCCAGCTGATGTTCGACAACATGCCGTCGGCGCTGCCGATGGCCAAGGAGGGCAAGATCCGCGCCGTGGCCCAGACCACCGCCAAGCGCAGCGCCGCGGCGCCGGATGTGCCCACCGTGGCCGAAAGCCTGCCCGGCTTCGAGGCCACCACCTGGTTCGCCGTCTTCGGCCCCGCCAACCTGCCCCGCGAGGTGGTGGCCAAGCTCAACGCCGAACTCAAGCGCGTCTTCTCCCTGCCCGACGTGCAGGCCCGCCTGAAGGACATCGGCCTGGAACCCTGGATCTCGTCACCTGAAGAGCTGGCAAAGTTCCAGGCGAGCGAGATCGTGAAGTGGGCGAAGGTGGTGAAGGACTCGGGGGCGAAGGCGGAGTGAGCGTCCTCGGCCGGCGGCGTGGCCTGGGCGGCGTCAGCGCCGCACCCCCACCCACCTCGCCAGCGCCGCATACAGCACTTCCGGCTCCAGCGGCTTGGCGATGAAGTCGTCCATGCCGGCCTGCAGGCAGCGGGCGCGGTCTTGCGACAGGGCGTTGGCAGTGAGCGCGAGGATGGGCACGCGGGTGCCGCCGGGCTGGGCGCGGATCTGGCGCGTGGCATCCAGCCCGTCCATGCGCGGCATCTGCATGTCCATCAGGATCGCGTCGTAGGCCACCTGGCTGGCGCGCTGCACCGCTTCGAGGCCATCGGCGGCGCAATCCACCACGATGCCGGCGTCTTCGAGCAGCATCTGCGCGATCTCCTGATTGATGGGCTCGTCTTCGGCCAGCAGCACGCGGCGGCCCGACAGCACCTCGGGCACGGCCCGTGAAGGCTCGGCCGGCCCGGTGGCCTCGACCGGCGTAGTGGTCTCCACGCCGCCCGTGGGGCTGGCCGCGGGTGCCAACGGCATCGTGGTTGCCGGTGCCGGCGACGCCGTGGCCGGCCCGCGCCGCAGCCGCGCGGTGAACCAGAAGGTGCTGCCCTGCCCCGGCGCGCTGGTGGCGCCGGCCCCGCCGCCCATCAGCTCGGCCAGCTTCTTGGTGATGGCCAGGCCCAGGCCGGTGCCGCCATAGCGGCGGGTGGTGCTGTTGTCGGCCTGCTCGAAGGCGGCGAACAGCCGGATCAGCGTGGCGGGGTCGATGCCGATGCCGCTGTCGTGCACCTCGAAGCGAAGCTGCACGCCGTCGTCGTCAGCCGGCAGCAGGCTTGCGCTCAGGGTCACGTGGCCGGCTTCTGTGAACTTGACGGCATTGGTGGCGTAGTTGAGCAGCGCCTGTTTCAGGCGCGTCGCATCGCCCTGCAACGGGCCGGGGTCGGGCGGCGTCAGCACGGCCAGGCGCAGGCCCTTGGCCTCGGCCGCGTCCTGCACCATCGCCGCCACATGCCCCAGCAGCGGGCCCAGGGTCACGGGCTCGTCGGCCAGCTCGAGCTTGCCGGCCTCGATGCGCGAGAGCTCGAGGATCGAATTGAGGATGCCCAGCAGGTGCGCGCTGGCCGATTCGAGCTTGCCCAGCCGCTCGGATTGCAATGGCGTCAGCGGCTCGCGACGCACCAGCCGCGCCATGCCGATGACAGCGTTCATCGGAGTGCGGATCTCGTGCGTCATGTTGGCCAGGAAGGCGCTCTTGGCGGCATTGGCCGCCTCTGCCGCCTCCTTGGCCTGCGACAGCTCGTGCGTGCGCTCGGCCACCAGCTCTTCCAGGTGCGTGCGGTGGTGCTCGAGTTCGGCCTCGGCCATCACCCGGTCGGTGACGTCCTCCTGCACCACCACCACCTCGACCACCTGTCCCTGCTCGTCGATCAGCGGGTAGGCAAAGGCCCGCACCCACATCTGGCCTTCCTTCGACGGCACCGAGTCGATGCGGGCCTTGTCGTAGCGATGGACAGGAAAGGCCACGGCCTGCCCGGCAAAGGCCTCGCGCAGGCGAGCCAGGATGCCCAGCTCCTCGAGCTGAGCATCGTTGAGCACGTTGTAGCCCGCCATCGCCTCAAAGGGCGTCTGCCACATCGACTCCCAGGCCCGGTTCACCCGCCTGACGCTGCCGTCCGTCGCGAACACCTGCACCGCCAGCGGCAGATGGTTGATCAGCGCCCTGTACTCGGCCTCGCTGTCGCGCAGCGCCTGCTCGACCGCCATGCGGTCGCTCACGTCCATGTGGATGCCGCTCAGGCGCAGCGGCCGGCCCTGTTCGTCGCGCTCGGTGACCGCGCCGGAGGTGTGGATCCACTTCCAGTCGCCGGAGCGGGTGCGCCGGCGGTACTCGCCGCTGCGCGCGTCCACCGACGTCAGTGCCTGCTGGATGTTCTGCTGGACGCGGGCCACATCCTCGGGGTGGATGTGGTCGAACCACTGCGCCATCGTCGAGGCCAGCTCATCCGGCCGATAGCCCAGCATGGCCGCGTACTCGGGGCTGGTGACCAGGTGGCCCGAGGACAGATCGACATCAAACCAGCCCAGCTTGCCCGCCGTCATGGCCTGCTGCAGCCGGGCCTCGCTGCTCTGCAAGGTGGTGTGCCGCCGCCCGGCCACCAGCAGCACCAGCCCGATCGCGATGAAGATGTGCACCACCACCGTGAACGTGAACGCCAGCGCCAGCAGCTCATGGGACACGCCATACATGCCCTGGCCCACCGAGGTGAACGGTGCCAGCACGGCGCGCAGCGCGATCAGGGTGCCGTAGATGGCAAAGCCGATGCCCAGGGCCCGCAACAGGGCCTGCAGGGCGGCATCCCGCAGCCGCAGCAGCGTGACTGCATTGAGCAGCAGGAACACGGCCGCCACCCCCGAGATCAGCACGATGCGCATGGGCTGGTCGGGCAGCAGGTAGGTCAGCCACACCGACCCCACCAGGGCGACGCCGGCCGCCGCCAGCTCCCACGCCGTGCGCGGCGGCAGCCCGGCAAACCGCAGGCTGCCGCGCCAGACCTGCGCGTGGCCACCCACCATCAGCACATTGGCCACCACCACCGTCAGCGCGTCGGGCAGCACGCCCTTGAGGATGAACAGCAGGTACGACATCGCCACCGCCGAGGCCCCGCGCGCCCAGATGCGCAGGCTCTCGTCATCGCGGATCGCCCGAGCAATCACCCACAGCCCGATCGCCGTGGCCGCGCTGCTGAGCGCGGCGATCAGCATCACGGTGGGAATGTGCAGCGGCATGGGCAGCGAGGTGGAGGGCAGCTCCGGCAACGGGCGGCACGTCGCGGCCGCCGGGCGGAGCCACGTCCGAAGCGTAGCCCATGCCGGCGCAGGGGCCACCCCCCCGGGTGGCCTTTTTGCCGCCTCGGATTGCACACCCACCCGCCCGCAGTGCCCGCGCGGCCGATACGATAGGCGTTGATCGCCACCCGGCGGGCCTGCAAGCCCGCCGGGTGGGCTGCACTGCAACCCCTGCGCCGGCACCGTCCGCCCCTCTCCCCGGGTCGGGCGACGCCGGGCGCGCCGATGACCCAGGACCCCGCCATGCCCGCCTACCGCTCCAAGACCTCCACCGCCGGCCGCAACATGGCCGGCGCCCGCTCGCTGTGGCGGGCCACCGGCATGAAGGACGGCGATTTCGGCAAGCCCATCATCGCCATCGCCAACTCGTTCACCCAGTTCGTGCCCGGCCATGTGCACCTGAAGGACCTGGGCCAGCTGGTGGCGCGCGAGATCGAGGCCGCTGGCGGCGTGGCCAAGGAGTTCAACACCATCGCGGTGGACGACGGCATCGCCATGGGCCACGACGGCATGCTGTATTCGCTGCCCAGCCGCGACATCATCGCCGACTCGTGCGAGTACATGGTCAATGCGCACTGCGCCGATGCGATGGTGTGCATCAGCAACTGCGACAAGATCACCCCGGGCATGCTGATGGCCGCGATGCGGCTGAACATCCCGGTGGTGTTCGTCTCGGGCGGCCCGATGGAGGCCGGCAAGACGCGCCTGGGCGTGCACAAGATCGACCTGATCGACGCCATGGTGATGGCCGCCGACAGCAAGGTCTCGGATGCCGACATCGACGAAGTGGAACGTTCGGCCTGCCCCACCTGCGGCTCGTGCTCGGGCATGTTCACCGCCAACTCGATGAATTGCCTGGCCGAGGCGCTGGGCCTGGCGCTGCCGGGCAACGGCACCGTGGTGGCCACGCACGCCGACCGCGAGCAACTGTTCAAGCGAGCCGGCCGCCTGGCCGTCGAGCTGTGCCGCCGCTGGTACGAGCAGGACGACGCCCGCGTGCTGCCGCGCTCGATGGGCAAGGCCGCCTTCGAGAACGCGATGACGCTGGACATCGCGATGGGCGGCTCCACCAACACCATCCTGCACCTGCTGGCCATCGCGCAGGAGGCCGGCATCGACTTCACCATGGCCGACATCGACCGCCTCTCGCGCGTGGTGCCGCAGCTGTGCAAGGTGGCGCCCAACACCAACAAGTACCACATCGAGGACGTGCACCGCGCCGGCGGCATCATGGCCATCCTGGGCGAGCTCGACCGCGCCGGCAAGCTCGACACCTCGGTGCCCACGGTGCACAGCGCCACGCTCAAGGCCGCGCTGGACGAGTGGGACATCGCCCGCGCCCCCAGCGAGGCGGTGAAGACCTTCTACCTCGCCGGCCCGGCCGGCATCCCCACGCAGGTGGCCTTCAGCCAGGCCACGCGCTGGCCCAGCCTGGACGCTGACCGCGCCGAGGGCTGCATCCGCTCGATGGACCACGCCTTCTCGAAGGAAGGCGGCCTGGCGGTGCTGCGCGGCAACATCGCGCCCGACGGCTGCGTGGTCAAGACCGCCGGGGTGGACGACAGCCTGCTGGTGTTCGAAGGCCCGGCCCACGTGGTCGAGAGCCAGGACGAGGCGGTGGCGCACATCCTGGCCGACCAGGTGAAGGCCGGGGACGTGGTGATCGTGCGTTATGAGGGCCCCAAGGGCGGCCCCGGCATGCAGGAGATGCTCTACCCCACCAGCTACATCAAGAGCAAGGGCCTGGGCAAGGCCTGCGCGCTGCTGACCGACGGCCGTTTCTCGGGCGGCACCTCGGGCCTGTCGATCGGCCATGTGTCGCCCGAGGCCGCGGCCGGTGGCGCCATCGGCCTGGTGCGCGACGGCGACCGCATCCGCATCGACATCCCCAACCGCCGCATCGACGTGCTGGTGGCCGACGACGAGCTGGCCCGCCGCCGCGCCGAGCAGGATGCGTTGGGCTGGAAGCCCGCGCAGCCGCGCCCGCGCAAGGTGTCCGCTGCGTTGAAGGCCTACGCCAAGCTGGCGATGTCGGCCGACAAGGGCGCGGTGCGGGATCTGTCGATGCTGGGGGATTGAGGGCAGCCACGACAATGCCTCGTGGGCCTTGGCCAGCAGCGCTTTCTCATCAGCCAGCGGATGGTGCAGCTGGCAGCGATCCATGCGGTGGTTGGCCTTCTCATCCCTGGCGGCCGGTCCGATCGCCTGGCGGCGTTTGAGCCAGCGGCGTTGCGGTTTGGCAAGTTCCGACCTCGATGGATGATTTCCACCTGGGCATTGAGGTAACCCACGCCGCAGTTGCCCAGATCCATCACGACGGTTCCGGGCCGCACGCCGATGTCCTACGTGATCTGGCTTATCGAGGTCGGTTCAATGTGTCTGGAATGAAGCCCTCTTTGGAGAGCGCTCGGATGACGCCGCGAATCAAGAAGTTGTTGGCGAACCCGACCGTGTACTGTCGAGCCCCCTCGCGGATGGGGGTGAGCATGCCGCGCTCCACCAGCTTGCCGACTTGGTAAGTTCGCTGACGCTCGTTCAGCTCAGGCATGGCGTCCTTGAGGTCACTGGCCTTGGCCACACCCAGCTTGGCTGTCGCCAGCAAGACCTGTTCTTCCATCTGGGTGACCAGCTCACGCTCACGGGCGTAGTGCAGTGCGGGCGTCAGGATGCGCTCGATGAGGTAGTTTGCATCCGTCAGACGGTCCACCTTCCGAAGCTCATCCAGCATGCCGCCGAGCACGTACACGCACCATGCTTCGCGCCCCTCCAAGGTGCCGGCGTCTGCCTTGCCCAGCATGGCGTAGTACTGGTCGCGATCGTTACAGAAGATGGCGGTGGGGTTGAGCACCCGGCCGCCGGCCTTCACGTTGAATCCGTACTTGATGAGCAGCGTGTATGTCAGCAAGCGCACGCAACGCCCGTTTCCATTGCCGAAGGGGTGAACCCATGCGAAACGGTGGTGGGCCAGGGCCACCTTGATGAGGTCGTACTTGGCGGGATGGGGGTGGTTGACGAACTGAACCAACTCCCCCATGTACTGCGGTACGGTCACCGCCTCGGGAGGCAGGTGCTCGGACTGCGAAATCTTGACGAGCCCTTGCCGGTAAGCACCGGGGTTATCGTCGCCCTCGCGCTCCAGCCCTTGCACCGTCATCGCGTGCAATTCACGGATGAAGTGCTCGGTGAGATCCTGACCCGGCGCGAAGTGCTCTTCGATGAAGCTCATCGCTAGCTCGATGTTGGCCATCTCGCGCAACTGGTCGCTCAGCCTGGCGGGTGGGACCTCCAACCGACTCTCTACGTAGTCGGCCAGCGTGGTGTGGTTGCCCTCGATACGGGCGGAGCCCAAGCTCTCCAGCATGTGGAAGATCTGCTTGAGTTGGAAGAAGACCGGCGCTGGGGTGCTGCCGCCCAGTTGCAGACGGCGCAGATACTCGAGTTCGGTGACCACATCGACCAGCGGGGAGTCGAATGCAGGGTTCAGCAGGCCGAGGTCGTGGTGGTGGAAGGCAGGCATCTCCGATGGCCCCCAAAAGAACTCAGACAGTCTGACACACTATCTGCAAACGCATAACCGCACATCTACAAACGGTAGCACGCATAGTTAGTAAAAACAACATGTTATAGGCACCAAGGTCTGCCGAACTTGTCCAAAATCCATGCTTATCATCTGCAAACTGCCCCGCAAGGAAATGCATTGGGGGCTGACCAACATGCCGGCGACACGCCTTGGCTGACGTGTCGCATCTTGCCGCTTCTGGCGACAAACGGCTGGCGTTCAGGGCACCACCAGCGGCACAACGAAGCGATGGACACCGCGGCCAGGCGGATGCAGGTGAGTTCGCGGCCCAGAGCATCGTAGGTGCTCTGGATGCGCTGGCCGGCGAAGGCGGTGCGCGCGCTGAGCTGACCTTCGGCGTCGTACTGGAAGCTTCTTGGTCGAGCAGTCGGGCAGGCTGCGCCTGCCCTCCCGGTGACCTCAGGGATGTCGCGGCCCCGTCCATCCAGTCAGCACAGTGCCCCCGACTGGGGGGATGGTGATCGTGAGACTGCGTCCTTGCGTCAACGATCGAGGGCCGGCCCGAGCCGTCCACAACATGGTCCAGTCTCGCGGCGCTCCGTCGGGCAAGCTCACCTCGACCCGCCTCGCCTCACCTGAATTGTTGCTGGCCACCAGCGCCCACGTCCGTCCCAGGCGCCGCAGCCGCACCAGCACGTTCGCATCGGCGTGCAGCGGTGCCTCGAGGCTGCCGTGGCGCAGCACCGGGTGGGCGCGGCGCAGGGCGACGAGTTGCCGGAACACGTCGCGCAGCGCCCCGTCGGGCTGGCCGCCGAGATCGGGCCAGGGGTATGGCGCGCGGTTGTAGGGGTCGTCGCCGCCGGTCACGCCGACCTCGTCGCCGTAGTAGAGGGCCGGCGCGCCGGGGTAGGTCATTTGCAGGAAGGTGGCCAGCACCAGGCGCCGCTTGGCCAGTGCCACCCGCTCGGCCGGCGTGGCCTCGCCTTCGTGGCCGAGGACGTGCAGCGCACGGGCCACGTCGTGGCTGGAGACGAGGTTCATCAGCGCCGCGTGTGCCGGCGGCGGCACCGCCTCGCGCAGCATCTCGAGCTGGCCCGCCAGCGCGGTGGCCGGCCCGCCCTTGGCGTAGTCGAGCACCGCGTTGCGGAAGATGTAGTTCATCGTCGAGTCGAACATGTCGCCCAGCAGGTGGCGCGACGGGTCGAACCAGGTCTCGGCGATGGTGATCGCGTCGGGTTGGGTGGCCTTCACCACCTGGCGCCACTCGCGCCAGAAGTCGTCGCTCACCCAGGGCGCCACGTCCATGCGCCAGCCCGAGGCGCCGCGCTGCAGCCACAGCCGGGTGACCGAGTCCTTCGCGCGATAGGCGAATTCGCGCCAGGCGGGCGAGGCCTTGTCCAGCTCGGGCAGGTCGTTCACGCCGACCCAGCCGCGGTACTGCTTGTCGGGCTCGGTCTGCGTGGGGTCGAAGCGGTACCAGCCGGCGTAGCGCGATTCGGGCCGGATGCGGCTGCCCTCGAAGGCGCCACCCTGGCCGAAGTTGCCGAAGCGGTCGAAGTAGACCGAATCGCTGCCGGTGTGGTTGAGCGAGGTGTCGGCGATGACGCGGATGCCGCGGCGCCTGGCTTCGACCGTCAGCCGCGTGTAGTCGGCATCGGTGCCGAAGGCGGGGTCGATGTGGCGGTAGTCGGCGGTGTCGTACTTGTGGTTGCTGGCGGCGTGGAACAGCGGCAGGAGGTACAGCGTGTTCACCCCCAGCGCCTTCAGTTCATCGAGCTTTTCGATGATGCCGGCCAGGTCGCCGCCGAAGAAGTCGTTGTTGTGCACGCCGTCCGAGCCGTCGCCGGTGCCGGGGCGCCAGGGCTTGTCGAGCCAGCGGGCGTGGAACTCGATGTCGTGGCTCTGGTAGCGGCGCGTGCCGGGCCTGGGATCGTTGGACGCGTCGCCGTTGCGATAGCGATCGGGGTAGATGGTGTAGACCACCGCATCCGGCGCCCAGGCCGGCACGCGGAAGGCCGGGTCGTAGACGCTGACGCGATAACGCCGGATCGACGCGAGCCGCGCCGGCAGCGGCGCCACGCTGCCCACGCCGCCGGTGCCCTTCTCACGCGTCCAGTGCACCGCGTCGGCGTTGTTCTGCAGCGCATAGGCCTTGCCGCCGATGCGCGCCTCGAACCAATAGCCGTGCACGCCCATCTCGGCGAAGCGGTGGCTGGCGACCCAGCGCTGGGTGGGTGCGGCGACGTCCTCGCGGCGCATCGGCACCCGGGCCAACGGCAGGTACTCCACCACCTCCTGGTTGCCCTCGTGGCGGCGGCGCTCGATCACCAGCGTGATCGATTCCACCCCCGGCGGTGCCTGCACCGCCAGTTGCACCGTGGTGCCGGCCTTCACCGCGCCGAAGGGCGCGCGATGTCGGACATCGCGCGAGTCGTGGCGCAGGGCCAGCGCCAGCGGATCGCGCAGAGTCACGGCGCGCGGGTCGGTGAAGCGTCGCGGGCCGATGGCCAGCGTGGCCACGCCCCTGTCGAACGCCAGGCGCAGCGTCTGCTCGCCACTGAAGGTGGCGGTGATGTCGCCGGTGCCGCCGGGCTCGCTGCCGCGACGCAGCGGCAGCGTCGCCTCGCCATCGCGCGCGGCGCCGGGCGGGGCGGCGTTCGCAGCGCTGGCGGCGGCGCCGTTGGCGGCCGCGTTCCCGACCACGCCCGACGCCACGGGCGACCGGCCAAACGTGGTCTGCGGCGTCCAGCCGGCATCGGCGATCTTGAAGTTCTGCGCACCGCTGGCCGTCACGTTGAGCCAGTAGGCGTCGCAGCGCCACTGGAACTCGCCGTCTTCCAGCGAGGCCCAGTTGTTCATCGTGCCGCGCAGGAACAGCGTGGTGGCGCCCAGCGGCGGGCCGTCCGGGCAGCGGCCGATCTCCAGCGTGGGAGCCGCCCTGGCGCCGGCCGGCCAGCGCACGACGAAGCGCCACGTGCCCTCCAGCCGCCGCTGCAGGTCGGCGCCGCGCGGGTGCAGCGGTAGCGTGGCAATGGCTGGCGCCACCGCAGCCGGTGCCGGGCCGGAAGCGGCCGCCGGTGCCGACGCCGAGGCGCCCGGTGCCGCCGCGGCACCGGGCACGCCGCCGAAATCGGCATCGGCCGACCAGTCCTCGTCGCCCACCTTGAAGCGGTGCTCGCCGCTGAGCGTGGCCACCAGCTCGAAGCGGTCACAGGCCCACACGAAGCGGTGCTCGTCGGGCGTGGCCCAGCCGTTGAAGCTGCCGCGCAGGTGCAGCGTGCGGTCGCCCAGCGGATTGGGGCGGCAGGCATCGTCGGCGCGGGCCGGTCCGGCCGCGCCCAGGGTGCCCGCCAGCACCACGGCCAGGCCCAGCACCGGCGCCTGCGGGCGGCGCCGCGGTGGTCGCGTCATTCGCATGGCATTGCGCAGGGCGGCGTCACTGCACCCGCTTGTAGGTGGTGTAGCCGTTGACGGGTTCGGTGGCCGGCGCCAGCACCAGCACGCCCCAGGCCGGCAGATCGATCGTGAACAGCGACGCCACCGAGCGCGGCGCCGGCCCGGCGGCATCGAGCAGGTTGCGCGTGGGCGAGCCGTTCATCAGCTTGGAGTCGGGCACCATCACCGTCTCGCACACCGGCTCGTCGCTGGGGTTCGCGGCCACGATCACCGCATCGCGCACGCAGTCGGTGCAGCGCTCGAAAGCCAGCAGCCGGGTCGATTCGATGCGGCGGAAGTCGCCCACCCGCAGCGCGCGGTGCTCGCGGCGCAGCGCGATCAGGCGCTTCGTCCAGGCCAGCGCGGGGTTGTCGTCGGTGGCCAGGTCCCAGCGCATCGGGGCGCGCATCTCGGGGTCGTCGCCGCCTTCCATGCCCAGCTCGCTGCCGTAGTAGAGGTTGGGCGCGCCCGGCAGCGTGAACTGCAGCACCTGCGCCAGGTGGCGCTGGCGCTCGTCGGGCAGGCGATGCGTGAGCCGCGCCGTATCGTGGTTATCGAGCATCAGCCAGCTCTTGAGCAGCGGCTCGATGCCGGCCTCGTCGACCAGGCGCGCGATCATCGACGCCGCGGTGGCGCCGGGCAGCTCGCCCTTGGCGGCGCGCAGCACGATCTCGCGCAGCGTGAAGTTCATGACGCCGTCCACCGACGGGAACCACTCGCGCGGGTAGTTCCACAGCTCGCCCACCACCAGCGAGCCGGGCTTCTCGGCATGCGCGGCCTGCGTCAGCTCGTCGAGGAGCGCGAAGCCGATGTCGTGCGCCACGTCCAAGCGCCAGCCGTCCACCCCCTCGCGCAGCCAGCGCCGCACCACCGAGTCGCGACCGGCCCAGACATGCTCGCGCACCGCCGGATGCTCGAGGTTCAGCTCGGGCAGGTTCTGCGCCTCCGACCAGGCGCGGGCACCGCCGGGGTGCTCGTCGCCAAAGATGAACCAGTCGCGCCACGGGCTGAGCGCGTCGGCCTGCGCCTGCTCGAAGCGCGCCGAGCGCCGCCCCATGTGGTTGAACACGCCGTCGAGCACCAGCTTCATGCCGCGCGCATGCAGCGCCTCGGCCAGCGCGATCACGTCGGCGCGGGTGCCGAATTCGGGCGACACCGCCTCGAAGTCGAGCGCGTCGTACTTGTGGTTGGTGTAGGCGGCGTGGATCGGGTTGAGGTACAGCACGTCGGCGCCCAGCGCCTGCACATGGTCCAGTCGCGCGGCCACGCCGGCCAGATCACCGCCCCAGAAATCGATCTCCTGGCGCCACACCTGGTGCTCGGGCAGGTACTCGCCGCGCCGGGGCAGCTCGTGCCAGCCGCGCAGCCGCTTGGGCTCGGGGTAGAGGTGGCGCTTGGCGGCCAGATCGGTGGGCGGCGCGAAGCGGTCGACCAGCACCTGGTAGACCACCGCGCCGTTGCGCCAATCCTGCTCGCGGGA
>Ga0268298_10001620_pt1 | contig 26028 bp, 42 predicted proteins | sample WWTPWeurt_MetaG_FD_194462 | JGI IMG/M metagenome (GOLD analysis project Ga0268298, IMG submission 194462) | Activated sludge microbial communities from WWTP in Nijmegen, Gelderland, Netherland - WWTP Weurt | ecosystem: Engineered > WWTP > Aerobic digester > Activated sludge | place...
ACAAAGGAATACCGGTACCACGTCAATCAAATATTCGTTTCAATCTATGGCTAAATCAAGGTAAGTCGCCTTTGTACGATCAGGAACAGGAAGTTATTATTACCTGTTTTAGTTTTACGCCGTTAACTCGTTAACCTATTTATTTCATTCGCTTACATAACTTATTAAAAGCTTTTGATGAAATGTGATTTCGAGTTTTATCTTGGTAAATATTCGATACTTGCTGAAGTTCCATTGAATATTTCATTTTTTTGAGGGTACAACAGTTAAGTTGGGTTAACTTAACGTGAAAATATTTAATAGGTATTTGGACTTATCCCTTTCCATCTGAAATAGTATTAAAATCCTTCTATACATCAACATTAGGGAGGTATCTCAACATCCAATTTCCGTTAATAGAACAGATATATTTAGTTAATGATAATTAATTCAAAATTAACTACTATGGATCGACTTTGTAATATTTATTGAAATTGAAAAAAAGACTATTGCTAATTAAAATAATTCACCTGAGTAAAAAATTCGATATTCGCATTTACTAATTTAGCACTGCTTTTTTTTACATCATGAGAAAAATTATTGTCTACAGCATTACCCTCTTTATTTTTTTACTTCCCTTATGGATGTGGATTTATTGGCAACTCACACCGGCTCGAAACATGGAAGCTTTTATTCTCGATAAAACCGTAATGACCAATGCCGGAGATAATCACAAGAGTTTCAATTTTGTGCTTACCAACAATAAATTTTCAAAACAAAACGGACAACTCTACGACGAAACGAAAGATTACATGGGTTTTTTTCCGGAAGAATTTTTTATGTATTCCATCAACGATTTAAGCCATAGTAGCGAACAACAACTTGATTCGCTTGCCAAACATTACGACCTGGCTTACTATACCGACATGAACGGAATTAATTATGACGAATGGTTTGTTGATGTGGGCGAAACCAAGCACAACGCAAATGAATTGCTGGATATAGTTGGGGGCATTTTTGGTCGCACCAAAAAAAAGGAACATGATAAATTGGTGTACGGAGGCCTGGTAAAACAGGATGTTGAATTTTTGCGAAAAATGAAGGAAAGCAAGAAACTTATTCTAACCGAGTTTAATATGTTGGCTCCTCCTACCAAATCGGTTTTCCGCAAGCAAGCAGAAGATATGTTTGGTATTCGCTGGACCGGCTGGATGGGCCGCTATTTCGACAATCTTGATACCAATCAAACACCTGAAGTACCTAAGTGGCTGGTGCATCTTTACAAAAATCAAAATAAAAACCAATGGCCTTTTACCAAGTCGGGAATTGTATTTATTAAAGACAACAATGAAGTTGTAATACTCGAAAAGGACAAAGATTTAATCAACGATTTGCCTGTGGTTACTACCAATGCAAGTGATCAGGAAAAGTTTAATGTTCCCGGAAAAGTTGAATTTCCATTTTGGTTCGATATTATACAAGCCTTGCCAAACAATCATTTGGTGAGCGAATATGTGCTCGAAACAACCCCGGAGGGAGAAAAACTTTTGCAGCAACATGCTATTCCCACTCATTTTCCTGCAACAGTGGAACATTACAAAGACGATTATAAATTTTATTATTTCGCCGGCGATTTTGCGGATAATCCACACGATAAAAACCGCATGAAAAAAATGCGCGGTATCACCAAATTCAGATACATGTTGTACATGAAGGAAGACAAAACCGACCGCAATCGTTTTTTCTGGGCCTATTATCAATCCGTGGTTTCAAGCATATTAAATAAGTATTACACTGAATTGCCAAAATAAAAAACAACACTCAATTCTCAATTCTAAATTCTCAATTCAAAATACTCAACATTCAAAAACCCAATCATCTTGCGAGGCATTTATACCATTCTGCTATTAGTACTCTCAAATATATTTATGACACTTGCCTGGTATGGGCATTTGCAAGTAAAAAAAATCAGCTGGATGCAAGGTGCCGGCTTGCTTAGTTTAATTCTGGTAAGTTGGGGACTTGCATTTTTTGAATATATTTTTCAGGTTCCGGCCAATCGTATTGGTTTCAACGAAAATGGTGGTCCATTTAATTTATTTCAACTTAAAATTATTCAGGAAGTAATATCAATCACAGTATTTACGGTATTTGCAGTTTATATTTTTAAAACCGACAAACTCAGTTTGAATTATATCCTAGGCTTTATTTTTATGATACTGGCGGTTTACTTTATTTTTAAAAAATAATTCAAATTACTTTCCGCTCAAATCAATATAACTTTAACCAAGTTTAGAATTAAGCAAACATGAATGCATACGAAAAACTATTAGAACAAAATAAAAAATGGGCAGCCGAAATGGTGAAAAATAATGCCGATTATTTCAATCATTTAGCCACACTTCAAAAACCCGATTTTTTATGGATTGGATGCTCTGATAGTCGTGTTCCTGCCAACGAAATTACGGGTACCGAACCGGGTGAAATATTTGTACACCGCAATGTTGCTAATTTGGTGGTGAATACAGATTTAAATTTACTCAGTGTTTTAAAATACGCAGTAGAGGTTCTAAAAGTAAAACACATTATTGTTTGCGGACATTATGGTTGCGGAGGTATAAATGCAGCAATTACCAATCAAAATTATGGATTGCTCAACACCTGGCTCAAGAATATTAAGGATGTTTATCGAATTCATAAGGCCGAATTAAATGCAGTCGAAAATACCGAAGAAAGGTGCGACCGATTGGTAGAATTTAATATTGTGGAACAGATTTTTAATTTGGGCAAGACTTCTATCATACAAAAAGCATGGGCCGAAGAACAACGACCTGTGTTGCATGGCTGCGTATATGGATTAAAAAATGGAATTTTAAAAGACCTTATTAAAATTGACCATACATCGAGCATGGATGAAATGTATCGATTTGATTTCAGTAGAAATAAATTTGAAGATTAACCCATCAGTATACCCAAAAGAAAAGCTATAATTGAACGCTAAGAATGGCTAAAACAAAATATAAATTATATTTGCAATTAGTGAACTATCAAAGAAAGGAATAAGACATGACTAAAATAAAGTTTGGAACCGATGGCTGGAGAGCCGTAATAGCAAAGGAATTTACAGTTGAAAATGTAGCGCGCGTAACAGCCGCAACTGCCGAATGGTTAAAAAAGCAAAAAGCAAATCCTAGCGTAGTAGTGGGACACGATTGCCGCTTCGCCGGTGAACTTTTTGCCGAAACAGTTGCCAAAGTGCTTACGAATAGCGGAATTAAAGTATATCTTGCAAAAGGATTTGTTTCAACTCCTATGGTATCCTTGGGAGCGGTCGAAAAGAAAGCCGATTTGGGTATTATTATCACAGCAAGTCATAACCCTCCCGAATACAATGGTTTTAAATTGAAAGGAAGTTATGGAGGACCTTTAATTCCAGAGAAGGTGCAGGAAATTGAAGATATAATTCCGGAAAAAAATCCGGTTGATTTAGATGCTGTTTTCCTGGATGATTTGGTGAAAAATGGAAGCGTTGAATACGTCGACTTAGAGAGTATGTATTGCGAAAAAGTAGAGGCCAATTTCGATTTAGAAGCAATCCGAAATTCAGGTTTAGAATTCGCTTACGATGCTATGTTTGGCGCCGGTCAAAATGTAATGCGTCGTTTGTTTCCGGATATAACCTTTTTGCATTGCGAAAACAATCCTTCATTTGAAGGACAAGCTCCTGAACCCATTCACAAAAACCTAGGTGAGTTTAGTGAAATGATAAAAATGAGTGGCAATATCGATTGCGGACTTGTAACTGATGGAGATGCCGACCGCATTGGTTTATACGACAACGAAGGTAATTTTGTAGATTCTCATCATATTATCCTTTTGTTGATTCATTATTTGTACAAATACAAAGGCATGCGTGGTAAAGTTTGCACAGCGTTTAGTACAACTAATAAAATTAAAAACATGTGCGAGCATTACAAGCTCGATTTAGAAGTAGTTAAAATTGGCTTCAAATGGATTTGCGGAATTATGATTAAAGAAGATGTGTTGTTGGGAGGAGAGGAAAGTGGAGGTATTGCAATTAAAGGTCATATTCCCGAGAGAGATGGGGTGTGGATGGGATTAGTTATTTGGGAGTTTATGGCCAAATCAAAAAAATCTCTTAAAGAATTAATTCAGGAAGTATACGATATTACAGGAACATTTTGGTTCGAACGAAGCGATTTGAAACTGAAAGAAGAGCTAAAAAATAAAATTGTTGCTAAATGTAAAACTGATAATTACACCCAGTTTGGAAAATACAAAGTACAGCGCGTGGAAGATTTGGATGGATATAAATATTTCTTTAGTGATAAGGAATGGATGATGATACGTGCATCGGGTACTGAGCCTGTTTTGAGAACTTATGCAGAAGCAGCAAACAAAGAAGATGCATTTGCGATATTAAAAGCTACCGAAGAAACACTTCTAGCTTAAGTGCATAACTAATCTGTGAGGCTCATTAAGATAAAACTTGGTGAGCCTTTATTTTTTTAATTGAAGTGATAGATAAGCCGGCTATATATTGGTGCAGTAGAGTAATACTAATTGTTGGATTTGTTTGCAGCATATTAGTAAATTGTGTGCAAGCTCAAACCGATACACTAAAGCCATCAAAACTCCATACAAAACGCCTTGCGTTAGTTGCCGGAACTGGTATAGCGATGTATAGCGGAGTAATGATTGGTTTAAATGCATTGTGGTATAAAGATTATCCACGTTCTGCATTTCATTTGTTCAACGATAATAATGAGTGGTTGCAAATGGATAAAATAGGACATGCTACCACCGCCTATTATGTTGGAAAAATTGGGATTGAGGTGTTTCATTGGACAGGTATGAAACGTACACCTTCCATTATCTTGGGTGGAAGTATAGGTTTACTATTTTTGAGTGGAGTAGAAGTATTGGATGGATATTCAACACAATGGGGTTTTTCAGGTGGCGATATGCTGGCAAATGTAGCAGGGGCAGGCTTAGTCATAGGACAGCAATTAATATGGAAAGAACAACGCATCGGTATAAAATTTTCGTATTACCCAAGTGGTTACGCACAGTACCGACCAAGCGCACTCGGTAAAAATTTTAGTGAGCAAGTCTTAAAAGATTACAACGCACAAAGCTATTGGTTAAGTTGCAACATTGCCGATTTTTGCAGAAGTGAATCACGTTTTCCAAAATGGTTAAATGTGGCCCTTGGATACGGAGCTGATGGAATGACAGGAGCAGTAGTAAATTCCTATGATTTAGGAGCACCAATTCGCGGAGTTTCCTTTGTGCGTAGCAGACAATATTATTTAGCGCTCGATGTAGAATTAAGTAAACTAAAAACGAAATATCCTATTTTAAATACTGTATTTAAAAGTATCGGATTTATTAAAATTCCTACACCTGCCTTAGAATATCATGAAAAAAATGGGTTTAAATGGCATTGGATGCATTTTTAAAAAAAGCCCAATACCTTGTATCCAAAATTAGGGATACAAAATATTGAGCTTTCATAGGTTAAACTACTTGCTAGTAGTAGAAATTGTACAATAAACCTTTTTGAATTTACAAAAACAGTTTTAAGAATATATTTTTAGTTTTTATCGCTCATTCCCATCACCGCAGCTACCACAGCACCAACTATAGCAGCCATAACCGTGCTCGCAAGCACATCAATCATCAACCAATTTTTTGTTAGCATAAAAGTCATGGCATACATTCCTGTATCAAAAGCAGCGGTTATTATAAAACCGATAATCGCACCTTGTTTCATTCCATTCATCCATCCGCTTATTTTTGCCAAATCAAAAATATAAGCCATTAAAAAGGCTGAAAGTAAATTGCTAATAAACATCACCCATAACAGCATTTCACTCTCATTGCGATTTAATCCGGGAATATTCGGACAAGAGTTGGTCATGTAATCCATGAGTAGCATACCATAAATTAACCATCCGAGCAGAAAATAAGTCACTGCACCGGCAAAACTTCCTAGGAGTATTTTTTTTGTGTTCATTGTTTATAAATTTATTGGTTAGTAAAGCAAATATATAAAATGCTAAAAATGAAATGCTTAAAAACGGATATTGTTTTAAACAAACAAAAGAATGGGCGGTGTGAAAATATTTTGTGTTACAACTTGTTAGAATCAAAACAAATTGTACCTTTGCAAGCCCAAAAAATGGGTAGTTTAATAAAAAAATAGTATAAATAACAGTAATATCAATACTTTCAACAGATGCCAACGGTACAACAATTAGTTCGAAAAGGTCGCTCCAAATTGCTAAATAAAAGTAAATCGGCTGCCTTAGACTCTTGTCCACAGCGAAGAGGCGTATGTGTACGTGTGTACACCACTACTCCTAAAAAGCCAAACTCAGCGATGCGTAAAGTAGCGCGTGTGCGTTTAACCAATACTAAAGAGGTGAATGCATATATCCCGGGTGAAGGTCATAACCTACAAGAACACTCTATTGTTCTTATCCGAGGCGGAAGGGTAAAAGATTTACCGGGAGTTCGTTACCACATTGTACGTGGAGCATTAGATACTTCAGGAGTTGAAGGTCGTAACCAACGTCGTAGTAAATACGGAACTAAAAAACCTAAAGCAGGCGCAGCAGGAAAAGCAGCTCCAGCTAAGAAAAAATAATTTAGTCACATAAAATAAAATTTGCTGAAAGCACTAATTCATTAGTAAAATGAGAAAAACAACGCCTAAAAGAAAACCTTTATTACCGGATCCAAAGTTTAATGACATGCTGGTAACACGTTTCGTTAACAATTTAATGTACGATGGCAAAAAAACTAAAGCCTTTGATACATTTTACGAAGCAATGGATATTATCACTAAGAAAAACGAAGAGAACGGTTTGGATGTTTTCAAAAAAGCATTAAATAACATTACTCCTCAGGTAGAGGTTAGAAGCCGCAGAGTTGGTGGTGCTACTTTCCAAATTCCACAAGAAATTCGTCCGGAGCGCAAAACTTCAATGGCAATTAAATGGATGATTTTGTATTCACGCAAACGCAACGAGAAATCAATGGGCCAAAAGTTAGCAGGTGAAATCATTGCAGCAGCGAAAGAAGAAGGTGCAGCTTTTAAGAAAAAGGAAGATACTCACCGTATGGCTGACGCGAATAAAGCATTCTCACATTTCAGATTCTAAACAAACAGCTAGCTAATAATACAATGTCAGATTTAAAATTTACACGAAATATTGGGATTGCAGCGCACATTGATGCAGGTAAAACTACTTGTACTGAGCGTATTCTTTATTATACAGGAGTTAATCACAAAATAGGTGAGGTGCACGATGGTGCAGCTACCATGGATTGGATGGTTCAAGAGCAAGAGCGAGGTATCACCATTACTTCTGCAGCTACTACTTGTTTTTGGAATTACAAAAACAATAAATACAAAATCAATATTATCGATACTCCGGGCCACGTGGATTTTACTGTTGAGGTAAATCGTTCACTACGTGTATTGGATGGATTGGTGTTTTTATTTTCAGCCGTTGATGGTGTTGAACCACAATCTGAAACAAACTGGCGTTTAGCTAATAATTATAACGTAACCCGCATTGGTTTCGTAAATAAAATGGACCGTGCCGGAGCCGACTTCTTAAAAGTTGTTGGTCAGGTTAAAGAAGTATTGGGTGGTAATCCACTTCCTTTGCAGTTACCGATTGGGGCTGAAGAGAATTTTAAAGGAGTGGTTGATTTAATCAATTTCCGTGGAATTGAATGGAATGAACACGATAAAGGGATGACCTTTAACATTGTTCCAATTCCTGCGGATATGATGGAAGAAGCTACTGAATGGAGAGGAAAATTATTAGAAGCAATTGCTGAGTTCGACGACCATTTAATGGAGAAATTTTTCGAAAATCCGGAAAGTATCTCTGAACAAGAAATTTTAGCTGCATTGCGTCAGGCTTGTATCCACAATAAAGTGGTTCCAATGGTTTGTGGTAGTGCCTTTAAAAATAAAGGAGTTCAAACAATGCTTGATTTGGTAATGGAATTAATGCCAAGTCCACTTGATAAAAATGAAATTATAGGAACAAACCCTGATACAGAAGAGGAAGTAAAACGTAAGCCGGATGTAAAGGAGCCTTTCACAGCATTAGCATTTAAAATTGCTACCGATCCTTTTGTTGGTCGTTTGTGTTTTTTCCGTGTTTATTCAGGAAGATTAGATGCAGGTTCATATGTATTAAATACAAGAAGTGGAAACAAGGAACGAATTTCTCGTATTTTCCAGATGCATGCTAATAAGCAAAATTCTATTGATTCAATTGAAGCTGGAGATATTGGAGCAGCAGTTGGATTTAAAGATATTAAAACAGGAGATACATTATGCGATGAAAAGCATCCTATTGTATTAGAAGCTATGAATTTCCCTGAGCCGGTTATTGGTATTGCCATTGAGCCAAAAACTCAAGCCGACTTAGATAAACTTGGAGTTTCATTAAATAAATTATCCGAAGAGGATCCTACTTTCCGTGTTAAAACTGACGAAGATTCAGGACAAACAATCATTAGCGGGATGGGTGAGTTACACTTAGAGATTATTGTTGACCGTTTACGTCGCGAGTTTAAAGTTGAAGTAAATCAAGGAGCTCCACAGGTTAACTTTAAAGAAAAAATCAATGCAACCGTTGAACACCGCGAAGTTTATAAGAAGCAAACCGGTGGTCGTGGTAAATTTGCCGATATTAAGTTTACAGCTGGTCCGGTTGATGAGGATTGGGATGTTTCAAAAGATGGATTACAGTTCGTAAATGAAATCGTTGGAGGTAATATTCCACGTGAATATATCCCATCTGTTGAGAAAGGATTTAGAGCTGCAATGGCAACCGGTGTTTTAGCCGGATTCCAAATGGATTCATTGAAAATTGTTTTGAAAGATGGATCTTACCACGCGGTGGATTCGGATTCATTATCATTCGAAATTTGTGCTCGTACAGCTTTCCGTGAAGCATTACCAAAGTGTAAGCCTGTATTGTTAGAGCCTATCATGAAAGTGGAAGTATTAACACCTGAGCAAAACATGGGTGATGTGGTAGGTGACTTAAACAAGCGTCGTGGTCAAATTGAAGGAATGGATTCACGTGCAGGTTCACAAGTTGTAAAAGCTACAGTGCCTTTGAGCGAGATGTTTGGTTATGTAACTACTTTACGTACCATCACTTCAGGTCGTGCTTCATCAACTATGGAATTTTCTCATTTTGCTGAAACACCAAGAGGTATCGCTGATGAGGTAATTGCAAAAGTAAAAGGCAAAAAAGCAGAAAAAGTTTAATAACGTTCTTTATAAAATAAACAGACATGAGTCAGAAAATCAGAATCAAATTGAAATCTTACGATTACAACTTAGTAGATAAATCTGCTGAGAAAATCGTAAAAACAGTAAAGGTAACGGGAGCTGTGGTAAATGGTCCAATTCCATTGCCTACCAACAAAAAGATTTATACTGTTTTGCGCTCACCGCACGTTAACAAAAAGGCAAGAGAACAGTTTCAATTGTGTTCATACAAGCGTTTGCTTGATATTTACAGTTCTACTTCAAAAACGGTGGATGCCTTAATGAAGTTGGAATTGCCAAGTGGAGTAGAAGTTGAAATCAAAGTTTAGTGATTCAATTGAGTCAACACATATTAAAGGAAGTAAATTAAATAAATAAATAAAATGTCAGGAATAATAGGAAAAAAAGTCGGTATGACCAGTATTTTTGGTGCCAATGGTAAAAATTTACCATGCACAGTTATCGAAGCTGGTCCTTGCGTAGTAACGCAAGTGAGAACTTTGGAGAAGGATGGATACGAAGCCGTTCAATTGGCTTATGACGAAAAGAAAGAAAAGAATACCTCCAATGCGCTTAAAGGTCATTTTGCAAAAGCAGGAACAACTCCTAAACGCAAATTGGCTGAATTTAAAGGATTTGAAGAACCAAAAGCTTTGGGCGACAAAGTCGGAGTTGAATTTTTTGCAGAAGGAGATTTTGTGGATGTAGTAGGAACTTCAAAAGGAAAAGGATTTCAAGGTGTTGTAAAACGTCATGGATTTTCGGGAGTTGGAGGTCAAACACACGGACAGCACAATCGTTTACGTGCTCCCGGTTCAATGGGTGCATCATCTTGGCCATCACGTGTATTCCCTGGAATGCGCATGGCAGGACGAATGGGGGGAGATCGCAAAAAAGTTCAAAACTTAGAAGTATTGAAAGTGATTGCAGATAAAAACTTATTGATAGTAAAAGGTTCCGTTCCCGGAGCTAAAGGGTCTTACATATTATTGGAGAAGTAAAATGGAACTGAAAGTAGTAAATACAAAAGGTGCTGAGACAGCTAAAAAAGTTGTTTTAAACGATGCCATATATGGTGTTGAGCCAAACGATCATGCAATTTATTTGGATGTTAAACAATTCATGGCAAACAACCGCCAGGGAACACACAAATCCAAACAACGTAACGAAATTGCCGGAAGCAGCAAAAAATTAAAGCGTCAAAAAGGTACCGGTGGTGCCCGTGCCGGAAACAAAAAGTCTCCAACCCGTATCGGTGGTGGACGTGCATTTGGACCTGAGCCACGTGACTATAGTTTCAAATTAAATAAGAAGCTTAAAAAGGTAGCCCGTGTTTCGGCTTTAACTTACAAGGCAAAAAATAACAACATAACTGTATTGGAAGATTTTTCTTTTGATACAATTAAGACAAAGAATTACAATGAGTTAATGACTAATTTGAAGGTTGCCGACAAAAAAACGTTGTTGGTGCTTGCTGAGTCAAATAAAAATGTATATTTGTCGTCCCGAAATTTGAGCAAAGCTAAGGTCGTAATTGCTTCAGAATTAAACACTTACGATATACTAAATGCTTCAAACCTAATACTGGTGGAGAGCTCGGTGAAGGAAATTGAAAACCTATTAAGCAATTAAGGCAATGGAAGTTATTATAAAACCAATCATAACAGAAAAAATGACTGCTATGGGCGAAAAATTGAACCGTTATGGTTTTATTGTCGCTAAAGCAGCCAATAAAATTGAGATTAAGAATGCCATTGAAAAGATGTATGGAGTTAGCGTTGCCAACGTGAATACCAACAACTACATTGGTAAAATTAAATCAAGAAATACCAAAGCCGGAGTAGTTTCGGGATTGGCAGGTAGAAATAAAAAAGCAATTGTTTCCTTAAAAGCAGGTGAAACTATTGATTTTTACAGCAATATTTAATAGAGAATCACTTAGCGATTCAAGCGAAAAAAGATAAGCAATGGCACTTAAAAAATTAAGACCTTTAACTCCTTCACAACGTTTCAAAGTAGCGTTAACATTTGATGACGTTACTACTGCTACTCCAGAAAGAAGTTTAATGGCTCCCCTGAAAAAATCAGGAGGTAGAAATAATACCGGAAAAATGACCATGCGTTATGTAGGTGGTGGTCATAAACAACGTTACCGTATCATCGATTTCAAGCGTGATAAAGATGGTGTTGTTGGAACAGTTGCTACAATTGAATATGATCCAAACCGTACTGCAAGAATTGCCCTAGTAAATTATTCCGATGGAGAAAAGCGATACATCGTTGCTCCAAACGGATTAAAAGTAGGTCAAAAAATTGTTTCTGGTCCGGGTGCTGCACCTGAAGTTGGAAATACTTTATTGTTAAGCGAAATTCCATTGGGAACTTTTATTCACAATATTGAGTTGTATCCGGGACAAGGTGGAATTATTTCACGAAGTGCAGGATCATACGCTCAGTTGAGTGCTCGCGAAGGTAAATATGCAATTATTAAAATGCCTTCAAGTGAAACACGCATGATTTTGGTTACTTGTAAAGCAACTATCGGAATCGTTTCAAATTCTGACCATGGTTTAGAAATCAGTGGAAAAGCAGGTCGTAGCCGTTGGCAAGGACGTCGCCCACGAGTTCGTGGTGTGGTAATGAACCCAGTTGATCATCCAATGGGTGGTGGTGAAGGTAGAGCTACCGGAGGTCATCCACGTTCACGTAACGGCATTCCTGCAAAAGGATTCAAAACTCGTGAATTAAAGAAAAAGTCAAATCGATACATCATCGAAAGAAGAAAGAAATAATAACAACTGTTTGTTGACGTCTAAAACGCAACATACTCAATAGAAAAACAAATGAGTCGTTCATTAAAAAAAGGTCCTTTTATAGATTACAAGTTAGAGAAGAAAATTCTGGCTGTACGTGATTCCGGCAAAAAAACAGTAATTAAAACCTGGTCACGTCGTACCATGATTTCTCCTGATTTTGTTGGACAAACGATAGCAGTTCACAATGGAAATAAATTTATTCCGGTGTACGTAACAGAAAACATGGTAGGACATAAGTTTGGTGAGTTTGCACCAACACGTATCTTCCGAGGTCATGCTGGAAATAAAAAATCATAATTAATTAAGTAAAATAACCCGAACAATGGGAGTAAGAAAACATACTGTAGCTGAGAAAAGAAAAGAGGAAAACAAGACAACTTATTTTGCTAAGTTGAACAGTTGCCCAACTTCACCCCGCAAAATGCGGTTAATTGCCGATATGATTAGAGGCGTGAAAGTGGACAAAGCATTGTACTTGTTAAAATACAATCCAAAAGAAGCTTCTGACCGAGTACATAAATTATTGTTATCGGCAATTGCTAACTGGCAAGCTAAAAATGAAGGAGTGCGTATTGAAGATGCTAATTTGGTTGTGAAATCAATTAACGTTGACAGTGGACTTCAAATGAAGCGTTTGCGTACAGCTCCGCAAGGACGTGGGCATAGAATCAGAAAACGTTCAAACCACGTTACCTTGGTTATTGATACAAAAGTTGAATCAACCAAAAAGAGCAAAACTGCAAAAGCTGAGACTGCTGAAGTAACAGAAGCTGCAGCACCGGTGAGCAAAGCAAAGAAAACTACTACAAAAAAATCTACAAAGTAATAATGGGACAAAAAGCAAATCCAATTGGCAATAGAATAGGTATCATCAGAGGATGGGATTCTAACTGGTATGGTGGAAAAGACTATTCAGAAAAATTAGTGGAAGATTACAAAATCCGTAATTATCTGAAAGCTCGTTTGGCAAAAGGAAGTATTTCAAAAATTGTAATTGAAAGAACGTTAAAACTTGTTACCGTTACTATCAACACTGCACGTCCGGGAATTATCATCGGGAAAGGCGGTCAGGAAGTAGATAAATTGAAAGAAGAATTAAAGAAGATTACTAAAAAGGATATACAGATCAATATTTTTGAGATTAAACGTCCTGAATTGGATGCTCAATTAGTTAGCGATGGAATTGCTCGTCAAATCGAAGGTCGTATTTCTTTCAGAAGAGCGATTAAAACTTCTATTGCTTCTACCATGAGAATGGGAGCTGAAGGAATTAAAGTTTCAGTAGCAGGTCGTTTGGCAGGAGCTGAGATGGCACGTACTGAGCACTATAAAGAAGGAAGAACTCCATTGCATACTTTCCGTGCTGATATTGATTATTCACACTCTGAAGCACACACTACCTATGGTAGATTAGGGATAAAGGTTTGGATTTGTAAAGGTGAAGTTTACGGAAAGCGTGATTTGTCTCCAAACGTTGGTCAATCAGCTTCTGGTGGTGCAGCTACTGGAAGTAACGACCGCAAACCGATGGGTGATCGTAAACCGGGTTCAAAGTTTAAAGGAGCTCCACGTAAGAAAAAATAATTTTAAGACATTTAGTTAATTAATAAGATAGATCATTTAAGATGTTACAGCCAAAGAGAACGAAGTTCAGAAAGATGCACAAAATGAAAATGAAAGGCGATGCTAAACGTGGCAGTCAGATTTCATTTGGTTCATTTGCTATTAAAGCCAATGAAGGTGCCTGGGTTACCGCTCGTCAAATAGAAGCAGCCCGTGTTGCCGTTACTCGTTTTATGAAACGTGAAGGGCAAATTTGGATTCGTATATTTCCTGATAAGCCAATTACAAAAAAGCCGGCAGAGGTACGTATGGGTAAAGGTAAAGGAGCTCCTGAATATTGGGTAGCAGTAGTAAAACCAGGAAGAATTATTTTTGAGGCAGATGGTGTTCCAATGGCTGTAGCTAAAGAAGCATTGCGTTTGGCAGCTCAAAAATTACCGATAACTACCAAGTTTATCGTAAGAAGAGATTATAAAGAAGAAACAGTAGCATAATAAACAGTAATGAAACAAGAAGTAATTAAAGAGCTTTCGGCAAAAGAGCTACAAGAGAAATTAATACTTGAAAGAGGAAATTTGGTTAAACTGAAGTTAAATCATGCAGTTTCTCCTATTGAAAATCCTTTGAAAATTAATCATGCCCGTAAAACGGTTGCCCGTTTAAAGACAGAAATTCGTAAACGTACTCTTGCAGGTACATTATAATTTAGAAATGGAAACAAGAAATTTAAGAAAAGAAAGAATTGGTTTAGTAACCAGCAATAAGATGGATAAGTCTATTGTGGTTTCTGTTGAACGTAAAGTGAAACACGAAAAATATGGTAAGTTCATTAAGATGACTTCAAAATTCGTGGCGCACGACGAAGCCAATACCTGCAACATAGGTGATACCGTAAAAATAATGGAAACTCGTCCGTTGAGCAAAAGCAAAAACTGGCGTTTAGTTGAAGTAGTAGAACGCGTAAAATAATTTGAAAATAGAGTTTGTACGATTTAGTGAATTAATTTTCATTAGTAGCATCACTAAATCGGCGACACAACAATAAGTAAAAATGATACAACAAGAATCGAGATTAACCGTAGCTGATAACAGCGGAGCAAAAGAAGTACTTTGCATCCGTGTATTGGGTGGTACAAGAAAGAGATATGCCAGTATTGGCGATAAAATCGTAGTTGCTGTAAAACATGCATTACCTTCAGGAGGAATTAAGAAGGGAGCGGTTTCGAAGGCGGTAGTTGTTCGTACCAAAAAAGAAGTACGCAGACCGGATGGTTCTTACATTCGTTTCGACGACAATGCAGTGGTATTGTTGAACGCAACAGATGAAATTCGTGGAACACGTATTTTTGGACCTGTAGCAAGAGAATTAAGAGAGAAGCAGTTTATGAAAATTGTTTCCTTAGCACCTGAAGTTATATAATTTTTAAACTATACAAATGCAAACCAAGTTACACATAAAAAAAGGCGATACTGTAAAGGTGATGGCTGGTGACTCAAAAGGTCAGTCGGGAAAAGTGCTGGAGGTAGATACAGTAAAAATGCGTGCTTTAGTAGAAGGAGTAAACATGGCTTCTAAGCACACAAAGCCCAATGCAGCGAATCCAAACGGAGGAATTGTTAAAAAGGAATTGTCGATTCACGTATCCAATCTAATGCTAAGCATTGGTGGAAAAACTACTAAAGTAGGACGTAAATTAGCCGAAGGAAAATTAGTACGTTACGCAAAAAAAACAGGGGAGGTAATTAAATAATGGCAACAACAATAGCACCCAGATTAAAAGAGAAGTATAAGAGCTCTGTGGTTCCTGCTTTAAGAAAGCAGTTTGAATACAAGAGTGTAATGCAGGTTCCACGTTTAAAGAAAATTTGTTTAAACCAGGGAGTTGGTATTGCTACATCCGATAAAAAATTAATTGATACAGCAGTAGCTGAAATGACTACCATTACTGGTCAAAAAGCAATCTCAACAAAATCGAAAAAAGATATTTCGAATTTTAAATTGAGAAAGGCGATGCCAATTGGAGTTAAAGTAACCTTACGTGGCGATAAAATGTATGAGTTTTTAGATCGTTTGGTTTCTGTAGCGTTGCCACGAATTCGTGACTTCCGTGGAATTAACGAAAAAGGCTTTGATGGAAGAGGAAATTATACTTTAGGTGTAACCGAGCAAATTATTTTTCCGGAAATTTCCATAGATAAAGTAAATAAAATTATGGGTATGGATATTACGTTTGTAACATCTGCTCCAAGCGATGAAGAAGCATTCGCATTATTAAAAGAATTCGGTTTACCATTTAAAAATCAGAAATAAAAAAGGTACATGGCAAAAGAATCAATGAAAGCAAGAGAAGTCAAAAGACAGAAACTTGTTGACAAATACGCAGAAAGAAGAGCTGCTTTAAAAGCAGCGGGAGATGCAGTTGGATTGCAAAAGCTTCCAAAAAATTCATCCCCGGGTCGTTTGCATAACCGTTGCAAATTAACCGGTCGTCCACGAGGATATATCCGTCAGTTTGGAATATCTCGTAATACTTTCCGTGAAATGGCCTTGAATGGTAAAATACCCGGAGTAACCAAAGCAAGCTGGTAAGAATAAGAAAAATAATAAATACGGCTTTTAACAGAGCCAAACAATAATGTATAATTGCTCCGGTTTGGAGCAAAATATAAAATAACTACAATAATGACTGATCCAATCTCAGATTACCTTACTCGATTAAGGAACGCTATTAGTGCAAACCACAGAGTGGTTGAAATCCCAGCATCTAATATCAAAAAAGAAATTACGAAAATTCTTTTTGAAAAGGGGTATATCTTAAACTACAAGTTTGAAGATGATACTGTACAAGGAAGTATTAAAATTGCACTTAAATACCATCCTGTTTCCAAAACATCAGCAATTAAAAAACTCGACAGAATTAGTAAACCAGGTTTACGTAAATATACCGGAATTGATAATATTCCACGTGTATTGAACGGCTTGGGTATTGCTATTATTTCAACATCGAGAGGTTTAATGACCGATAAGGAAGCAAAGAAGGAACGTGTTGGAGGTGAGGTTTTATGTTATGTTTATTAATCTTAGGTAGTATACTATCTAACTAAAAAATAAAAGAAATGTCAAGAATAGGAAAATTGCCCATTTCAGTTCCAAGTGGAGTTGAGGTAAATGTATCCGACAAAAATGTTGTAAAAGTAAAGGGAAAATTAGGAGAACTTTCTCGTACAATTGATACAGCTATTTCAGTTAAAGTTGCAGAAGGCAAAATTGTATTAGATCGTGCAACTGAACAAAAGCGTCATAAAGCATTGCATGGTTTGAGCCGTGCGTTAATTGCAAACATGGTAAAAGGTGTGAGCGAGGGATACAAAGCTGAGCAAGAATTAGTGGGTGTTGGTTACCGTGCAGCAAATACCGGTCAAATGTTGGAATTAACCTTAGGTTTTTCTCACAACGTTTCGTTTGAATTACCGAAAGAAATTAAGGTAGCAACAGTTACTGAGAGAGGAAAAAACCCAATCATCACTTTGACTTCTCATGATAATGAGTTGTTAGGATTAGTAACCTCTAAGATTCGCAAGCTGCGTAAACCTGAACCGTACAAAGGTAAAGGGATTAAATTTGTGGGTGAGCAATTACGCCGCAAAGCAGGTAAATCAGCAGGTAAATAAATTTAAAAATTGTGGAGCAACGGCAAAATCCGTATTCCTTAAAATAAGCAGAAAATGGCAGTTACAAAATCAAGTAGAAGAGATAAAATTAAGAAGCGTGTTCGCAAAGTGGTTTCGGGAACAACTGAGAGTCCAAGACTTTCTGTATTTCGCAGCAACAAGCAGATATATGCTCAAATTATAGATGATTCAACCGGTAAGACATTGGTTGCTGCATCTTCAAAAGTTGCCGATATCGCCAATCAAAAAGTAAACAAAGTTGACCAAGCGAAATTGGTTGGAAAAGCAATCGCAGAAAAAGCGGTTGGAGCCGGCATAAAAAGTATTCGTTTCGACCGAAATGGATACTTGTATCATGGTCGTGTTAAATCGTTAGCAGAAGGAGCTCGCGAAGGTGGATTGCAATTTTAATAAAGTATTCAACATTTAAATCGAATAGAACGTGTCAAACGAAAACAAAAAAAATGTAAGATCAGGTGATGTCGAATTGAAAGACAAACTTGTGAGCGTACAACGTGTTACTAAAGTTACCAAGGGAGGTAGAACTTTTAGTTTTTCAGCTATCGTAGTTGTAGGAAACGAAAAAGGAGTAGTTGGTTATGGTTTAGGTAAAGCAAAAGAAGTAACCGACGCAATTACCAAAGGTATTGAAGATGCAAAAAAGAACTTGATTAAAGTTCCGGTTGCGAAAGGTACTGTACCTCACGAACAGTTAGGTAAATACAGTGGTTCACTTGTGTTTTTGAAACCTGCAGCTCATGGTACCGGTGTAATTGCCGGAGGTGCGATGCGTGCTGTTTTAGAAAGCGTTGGAGTAACCGATGTATTGGCAAAGTCAAAAGGTTCATCAAACCCGCACAACGTGGTTAAAGCAACTATCAATGCCTTGACCAATATGCGTGATGCAGCTACAGTTGCTGAACAAAGAGGAATTGCAATTGACAGAGTATTTAACGGATAATAAAAACGGAGGGTGTCGGCTGTAAGCAAATTTGATTTTGCAGCAGCTTGATTGAATCATAATTTGAAAAGAACATGGCAACAATTAAAATAAAACAAGTAAAGAGCGGAATTGACCGACCTTTGCGTCAAAAGAAAACCTTGGTAGCATTAGGACTTACTCGTATGCACAAGGTTGTTGAAACCGAAGCAACTCCCCAAATCATGGGAATGATTGCTAAGGTACAGCACTTAATTGAAGTAGTAAAATAATACATAACGCATACAAAACATTTCAGCAATGGATTTGAGTAATTTGAAACCGGCAGACGGTTCAACAAAAAACAGAAAAAGAATAGGTAGAGGTCAAGGTTCCGGAAGAGGAGGTACTTCTACACGTGGACACAAAGGTGCCAAATCACGTTCAGGATATTCACGTAAAGTGGGTTTTGAAGGTGGACAAATGCCATTGCAAAGACGTATCCCTAAGTTTGGATTTAAAAATATCAATCGTAAAGAATTCCGTGGTATTAACCTCGATATTATTCAAGGATTGGTAGACAACAAATCGATTACAGTTATTGATTTGGATGTATTAGTAGCAAATGGTTTAGCTTCTAAGAATGATCTGGTAAAGATCTTAGGAAGAGGAGAATTAAAAGCGAAAGTTGAAATTAAAGTTCATGCTTTTTCAGCTACAGCTAAAGCAGCAATTGAGTCTAAAGGCGGTGTGGTAACAACACTCTAAATATTATATGAAAAATTTTATCAATACACTTAAAAACATTTATAAGATTGATGACTTACGTACTCGTATATTGAATACGTTAGGATTTTTGCTTATTTATCGTTTAGGTTCTTATGTGGTGTTACCGGGAGTTGATTCGGTTGCATTGCAAGAGGCCAAAGGCGCTCCGGAAGGACTAGCCGGCTTAATTAATATTTTTGCCGGAGGTGCGTTTTCACGTGCATCAATTTTTGCATTGGGGATTATGCCCTATATTTCTTCCAGCATCGTGATGCAATTATTAGGAATGGCAATACCTTATTTTCAGCGTATGCAGAAAGAGGGCGAGTCAGGACGTAAAAAAATTAATCAATATACCCGTAGTTTAACAGTTTTAGTAACTGCCTTACAAGCACCGGGATATATCGCTTCTCAAATTCCAAAGGAAGCAATAACCAATCCCGGAAGCTTTTTCTGGATTTCTTCAGTGTTTATTTTGATTGCCGGAACCATGTTTATTATGTGGTTAGGTGAAAAAATAACCGACAAGGGAATTGGAAACGGAATTTCATTGATCATTATGATTGGTATTATCGCCAACTTACCGGTTGCATTTATTCAGGAGTTTGTTGCCCGATTGAATTCATCAGGAGGTGGTTTAGTAGTGTTGCTCATTGAATTAGTAGTTTTGTTTTTAATAATTGTAGTTTCAATTTTGTTGGTGCAAGGAACACGAAAAATCCCTGTACAATTTGCAAAGAAAATTGTTGGAAATAAGCAATACGGAGGAGTTCGTCAGTACATTCCATTAAAGGTGAATGCTGCCGGTGTAATGCCAATTATTTTTGCTCAGGCAATTATGTTTATTCCCTTAACAGTAGCAGGATTTACACAGTCAGAAGCTGTTTCTGGATTTGTTTCTGTATTTAGTGATTATACTGGGTTTTGGCACAACTTTACCTTTGCTATAATGATTATTTTGTTTACTTACTTTTATACTGCTATTACCATCAATCCAAATCAAATGGCTGATGATATGAAGCGCAACGGAGGATTTATACCGGGTGTAAAACCGGGAAAAAAGACTGCTGAGTTTATTGATACCATTATGTCAAGAATTACCTTACCGGGATCTATATTTTTGGCTTTCGTAGCGATACTTCCTGCCTTCGCAACCAAGTTGGGAATCAATGCTCAGTTTGCACATTTTTACGGAGGAACATCCTTGTTGATTTTAGTAGGTGTTGTGTTGGATACTTTGCAGCAAATTGAAAGTCATTTGTTAATGCGTCACTACGATGGATTAATGAAGTCGGGAAGAATTAAAGGGCGTTCGGCTTCTCCGGTAGCGATGGCGCAAAACTAGTTTTTGTAATAAAGCAGCAATGATTTATTATAAAACAGAAGAAGAGATAACGTTAATTAAAGAGAGTTCTTTACTTGTTGGAAAAACCTTGGCTGAATTAGCAAAGGTCATTAAACCTGGGATTACAACCTTGCAACTGGATAAAATTGCACATGATTTTATTCGCGACCATGGTGCCATTCCTGCCTTCTTAAACTATGAAGGTTTTCCGAATACACTTTGTGTTTCGGTTAATGCACAGGTAGTTCACGGAATTCCGGGAAATGCAGCGTTAAAAGAAGGAGATTTAGTGTCGGTTGATTGTGGTGTGTTAAAAAATGAATTTTATGGCGATTCGGCCTATTCATTTGGTGTAGGAGAGGTTAGCTCAGAAGTTAGCAGACTGATGCAAGTGACCAAAGAGTGTTTGTACAAAGGTGTTGAACAAGCCAAGGCAGGAATGCGTATCGGCGATATTTCGGCAGCTGTGCAGGAACATGCCGAGAAAAGCGGATACAGTGTAGTGCGAGAATTAGTGGGTCATGGATTAGGTAGAAGTTTGCACGAAGCACCGGAAGTTCCCAATTATGGCAGCAAAGGAAAAGGAGTGAAGCTGCAGGAAGGGTTGGTAATAGCAATTGAGCCAATGATTAATATGGGCCGACGCAATGTAGTAACTGAACGCGATGGATGGACCATACGTGCAGCAGACAATAAACCTTCTGCGCATTTTGAACATACGTTGGTAGTAAGGAAAGGTGAAGCACAACTGTTATCATCGTTCGAAATGATAGAAGAAGTGCTCAACAGTAAGAATAAAACAGTAATAGTAAACTAAAACAGAAGAATAAAATAAATGTCCAAACAGTCATCGATAGAACAAGACGGAACAATTATAGAAGCGCTAAGTAATGCCATGTTTCGTGTTGAGTTGGAAAACGGACACATAATTACAGCTCACATTTCCGGTAAAATGCGGATGCATTACATCAAAATTTTAACCGGAGATAAAGTAAAAGTTGAAATGTCGCCTTACGATTTAACAAAAGGCAGAATAACGTTCAGGTACAAGTAATGCGCAAGCAGTATCAGTTTTAAATAGAAGAGAAATAAAGTTTAAATAAAAATAAAATGAAAGTAAGAACTTCAATAAAGAAGAGAAGCGAAGATTGCAAGATCGTTCGACGCAAAGGTCGCTTGTATGTGATTAACAAAAAGAACCCTAAGTTTAAGCAACGTCAGGGATAATCTATAATTCATAATTAATAAATAAATGGCAAGAATTGCAGGTATTGATTTACCAAAAAACAAAAGAGGTGAAATAGGCTTAACTTATATCTTCGGAATAGGAAGAAGCAGTGCACAACGAATTTTATCACAAGCAGGTGTTGATTGGAACGTTAAAGTACAAGACTGGAACGATGAGCAATTGAACAACATCCGTACAGCTGTGGGTGAAATTAAGGTAGAAGGAGCGCTTCGTTCAGAGGTACAGTTAAACATTAAGCGATTGATGGATATCGGTTGTTACCGTGGAATTCGTCACCGTTCAGGTTTGCCTTTACGTGGACAACGTACTAAAAATAATTCTCGTACTCGTAAGGGTAAAAAGAAAACAGTTGCAAACAAAAAGAAAGTAACTAAATAATAAAGGTTTAGTATAGTTTGAAGGGCGCTTTTTGCCTATCAAGCAAGACTTAAACAAACGCATTAATATCAAAAAATAAAATGGCTACAAAACAACAATCAGGCGCAGCAGCAGCTAAGACTACTAAAAAAAGAGTAGTGCGTGTTGACGCTATTGGTGAAGCACACATCAATGCTACATTCAATAATATTATCATAGCATTAACCAATACCAACGGGGAAGTTATTTCTTGGGCATCGGCCGGTAAAATGGGTTTTAAAGGCTCAAAGAAAAATACTCCTTATGCAGCACAGTTAGCTGCAGCAGATTGCGCAAAAGTTGCTCATGAAGCGGGATTGCGTAAAGTGAAGGTGTTTGTAAAAGGACCTGGTGCAGGACGCGAAAGTGCTATTCGTACTTTGCATACTTCAGGAATTGAAGTGATGGAAATTATGGATATCACACCAATTCCTCACAACGGTTGTCGTCCGGCAAAACGCAGAAGAGTATAATTAGTAAATTAGTTACAAGCATAATTAAATTAAGAATTTGCCTTAGGTAAGTTCAATAAGTCAACAACAAAAAACAAAACAAAAAATGGCAAGATACATCGGACCTAAGTCCAGAATTGCTCGTAAGTTTAAAGAACCAATTTTCGGTCCTGATAAAGCATTAGAGAAAAAGAATTATCCTCCGGGAATGCATGGTTTAACCAAGAAACGTGCAAAGCAATCAGAATACGCTGTGCAGTTGCAGGAGAAGCAAAAAGCAAAATATACTTACGGTATATTAGAAAAGCAATTTGCGAATATATTTGACCGTGCTGCACGTGCACATGGTGTTACAGGTGAGGTATTAATTCAATTAATTGAAGCCCGTTTAGACAATGTTGTTTTTCGTTTAGGTATTGCACCTACTCGTAGTGCTGCTCGTCAGTTGGTTTCGCATCGTCACATTACGGTAAACGGACACGTTGTAAACGTTCCATCTTACACGTTAAAACCAGGTGATATAATTGCAATTCGTGAAAAATCACGTTCACTTGAGGTGATCAATAACTCAATTGCAACGCATCCTAAGGAATATCCTTGGTTGGAGTGGAACCGCGATACAATGACCGGACGTTTTGTGATGGTTCCTGAAAGAAGCCAGGTTCCTGAAAACATCAAGGAACAATTGATTGTGGAGCTTTACTCACGTTAATCTTAATTAGATTAAGGAGTGAAATCAATAATAGTATAAACAATTTAAACTAAATATATACAGATGTCAATTTTAGCTTTTCAAAAACCCGACAAAGTTGTAATGGTTAATTCAACTGATCGTGAAGGTCAGTTCGAGTTCCGTCCTTTGGAGCCAGGTTATGGTATTACAGTTGGAAATGCGCTTCGCAGAATTCTTCTTTCATCATTGGAAGGTTTTGCAATTACATCCATCAAAATAGAAGGTGTTGATCATGAATTTTCAACCTTAAAAGGAGTTGTTGAAGATGTAACTGAAATCATCCTAAACTTAAAGCAGGTTCGTTTCAAAAAACAAATTGAAATGACCGATCACGAGCGCTTAACAGTTACAGTTAGTGGAAAAAATACTTTTACAGCAGGCGATATCGGGAAATTTACATCAGGGTTTCAAGTATTGAATCCGGATTTGGTTATCTGCAACATGGAGCCTTCTGTGAAAATTAAGATGGAATTAACCATTGATAAAGGAAGAGGATATGTATCGGCTGAAGAAAATAAACCGGCAAATGCTGTTGCAGGAGTAATCGCAATTGACGCTATTTATACACCGATTAAGAATGTTAAAATTAGCATCGAAAATTTCCGTGTTGAACAAAAAACGGATTATGAAAAGCTAATTTTAGATGTTACTACTGACGGATCAATTCATCCAAAAGAAGCCTTAAAAGAAGCTGCAAAAATTTTAATTCACCACTTTATGCTATTCAGCGACGAGAAAATTACCTTGGATAGCGAAGATAAAGTAGCGGGTGAAGAATTTGATGAATCGTCGTTACACATGCGTCAATTGTTGAAGACAAAATTATTCGACATGGATTTATCAGTTCGTGCTTTAAATTGTTTGAAAGCTGCTGATGTTGAAACTTTGGCTGAGTTGGTTTCATTCAACAAAAACGACCTATTGAAGTTCCGTAATTTTGGTAAGAAATCATTGTCAGAATTGGAAGATTTGGTTCACTCAAAAAATCTAACCTTCGGAATGAACTTAGCTAAATATAAATTGGATAAAGACTAAATGGTACAAAGTAGTTAGTACTGAGATAGGAGACAAATGAGTTCTCGAAAAATTAATCTTTGTACTCTTTACTCTATACTTAATACAAAATAAAAATGAGACACGGAAAAAAGAATAATCACTTAGGTAGAACAGCCTCACATCGTAAAGCAATGTTGGCAAATATGGCTTGTTCATTGATTTTACATAAAAAAATAAATACCACAGTTGCAAAAGCAAAGGAATTGCGCAAATATGTTGAACCTTTGATTACTAAATCAAAAGACGACAGTACTCACTCACGCAGAACTGTATTTGCTTACTTAAAGCAAAAGGAAGCAGTTGCTATGTTGTTCAGAGATGTAGCTACAAAAGTTGCTACACGTCCGGGAGGTTATACCCGTATTTTAAAAACTGGCAATCGTTTGGGTGATAATGCTGAAATGTGCTTTATTGAATTAGTTGATTACAACGAATTCTTAACAGGTGAAACAAAATCGACAGCTGCAGCTAAACCAAAAGCAACTCGACGTTCACGTGGAGCAGCTAAAACAGGTGTTAAAGCGGATGCTGATGCAACGATAGTTGAAGAAACAACTTCTGATGATGCAGCAGAAAAAAAGCCTAAAGCAAAGGCAGCAGCAAAGCCAAAGGCAGAAAAAGCTGAAAAGGCTCCAGCTAAGGCAAAAGCTAAAAAGAAAGACGATAAAGAATAAATATCTTTAACTGATATAAAAAGGGAATTGCGAAAGTGATTCCCTTTTTTATTGCACTTTTTTTGAATTGAAAATAATAAGCTATTAAGTGAAATTCAAATAGAGCACACTTCGCATTATTGATTTGTACTATAATCGATTTGGATACTACAGAATTTGCAAATAAGTTGTAATTAATTTCCTACCTTTAGTTTGAAAATTTAGTTGAACGCATTGAAGCAACCTTATCAATTACACTATGAAACTATCGCACATAAAATTCAGTTTTTTGCTACTGTTGTTAGCAAGCATTTCAATATCCTGCAAACGAGATTATAATTGCAATTGCCAGATTAAGGCTTTAAATAGCAATGGAACAGACGAAACTTATAATTTTTTAATCATAGGGGAAAGTAAAAGTGATGCGCAAGACGAATGTGATACACAAGAAAAATTTCTTGAAAATAATGATGAAAAAGTTAGTTGCGATTTGGATCCTGCCTAAGCAGTTTAAGCTTAATTAGAATTGAAAGTACCATCCTTGTAATTGGCAAATTGAGATTGGAACAAACTACTGAATTTTCAAATTATCCTGTTCATCTAATTCCCAAAAGGGATTAAATGCTACTTCAAATAGATGACCATCTAAATCTTTGAAATATCCACTATAACCTCCCCAATATACCTTTTGCGCAGGTTTTACTAAAGTGCCTCCTGCTTTTACGGCTTCGGTAAGAACCGCGTCAACTTCGCTTTCATTTTTTGCATTTAGAGAAAATGTAATTCCTGCAAACCCGGCTGCAGTATCAGATTGTTGTGCATCGGCAGCTAATTCGTGTCGGGGATGCAATGCGAGGGTTATTCCCCCTAAAGGAAATAACGCTAGACTTTCGACACTCATCTCAGATTTTTTCCAGCCAAGTCTTTCAAAAAATTTAACCGATTTTTCAAAATCAATTGTACCAAGGGTTATAAGATTTAATTTTTGGCGCATGCTTATTTCTTCAAGTTAGTGATACATTGTTCATGATGGTGTTGTACGTGATAGAGCGTAAAATAATACATTTCTCGAACGGTGAGTTTACCCAGTAAT
>Ga0268298_10001621_pt1 | contig 26027 bp, 20 predicted proteins | sample WWTPWeurt_MetaG_FD_194462 | JGI IMG/M metagenome (GOLD analysis project Ga0268298, IMG submission 194462) | Activated sludge microbial communities from WWTP in Nijmegen, Gelderland, Netherland - WWTP Weurt | ecosystem: Engineered > WWTP > Aerobic digester > Activated sludge | place...
TTGCGGACCTTGGTCTTGGCCCGGTCCCGCATGGTGGCCAGGTCAGGGACCATACCCAGATACCAAAAAGTGAGTGAGATGATGAAGTACGTGCTGATGGCAAAGACATCCCACAGCAACGGACTCTTGAAGTTCACCCAAAGCGGGCCCCGGGTATTCGGATAGGGTGTGGCCCAGAAAGCCAGCCAGGGTCGGCCCATGTGGATGATCGGGAAAGTGCCGGCACACATGACCGCAAAGATGGTCATGGCTTCCGCTGCTCGGTTGATGCTGGTGCGCCACCTTTGCCGGAACAAGAAGAGGATGGCGGAGATCAACGTCCCGGCGTGCCCGATGCCCACCCAGAAGACGAAATTGGTGATGTCGAAGGCCCAGCCCACAGTGCGGTTGAGGCCCCAGGTGCCGATGCCCCGGGTCACGGTCTGGGTCACGGCCCAGGCCCCCAGCAGAAGCAGTGACAAGGACACCGAGAGAGCCAGCCACCACTTGAGGGGGGGCATGCGCTCCGTGGTGCTGAAGACTTCCTCAGTGACTTGGGAATAGGTCTTGTTCCCGTCGATGAGGGGCAGGACATGACCATAGCCACGCTCCTGTTCATCCTCGATCAGGAGAGTGGCGGGCAAGGCGGAGGTGTGGTCTTCAGGCGCCATGGTGGCCTCCCTTGGCTTCGGTCGAGTCCGCGTTGCGTATTTTTGTGAGGTAGCTCACAGCGGGTCCGATACCCAGTTCCCCGAGCACGAGGAACCGTTTTGGGTCGCGCATGGCATGGCTGATCTGGCTATCCGGATCCTGTACGTCGCCGAAGACGATGGCCTGGGCCGGGCAGCTCTGCATGCAGGCCGGCTGGGCTTCCCCGTCCTTCAGTTCACGGCCTTCATTCTTGGCCTGTATCTTGGCGGTCATGAGGCGCTGCACGCAGAAACTGCACTTCTCCATGACGCCCCGGCTGCGTACCGTCACATCGGGATTGAGCGCCAGCCGCTCCACCTCGCTGTTGTGGGGATACTCCCACCAGTTGAAGCGGCGGACCTTGTAGGGGCAGTTGTTAGCGCAGTAGCGTGTGCCCACGCAGCGGTTGTAGACCTGCTGATTGAGACCCTCTTCACTGTGGACCGTGGCCAGCACGGGGCAGACGTTCTCGCAGGGCGCGTTGTCGCACTGCTGACACATCATGGGTTGGTGGAACACCTTGGGTTCAGCCTCGCTGCCTTCGTAGTACCGGTCGATGCGCAGCCAGTGCATCTCCCGCTTCTTCGCGACCTCTTCCTTGCCCACGACGGGAATGTTGTTCTCCACCTGGCAGCCAATGACGCAGCCGGAACAACCGGTGCATTTGTTCAGGTCGATGACCATGGCCCAGCGATGCTTGCCGTGAGGATGCTCCCCATAGACAGAAGGTCCCGGCTGTTCATGGGGGCGTGCCGAGGCCGGATCCCGCAGGTAGGGTTCCAGGGCCATCTCGCGCACCAGTTCACGCCCTTCGAGGCTGTGGTGATCCTGGGTGGCAGCCAGTTCGGCCCGACCCCCGACCCTTCTGATTTGCAGGGCCGCTGAGGAAGCAGCCAGGAAGCCGCTGGCCAGATGGCGCCAGGGATAGACATTGGTGCCCACGGTCTTCCAGTCCTTGGGGGCACCCTCCTTCCGGCCATAGCCTAGAGCCACGGCAAGGGTGCGGTCGTCCTGTCCGGGCTGCACCACCACGGGAAGGGTCAGCTCAGGTAGACCTTGAGGTCGCAGAGCCGCCAGATCCCCCTGCTCCAGGCCCAACCCTTTGGCTGTGGCGGGCGACACGGACACATAGTTGTCCCAGGTCATTTTGGTGATGGGATCAGGCAATTCCTGGAGCCACGGATTGAAGGCATGACGGCCATCCCCCATGCCTACCTTGGCCATGAGCAGCAACTCGTAGGTTCCTGGTTTCGCCTCGTTCCTCGCTCGGAGTGAGGCATTCTGGTCCTCGCGATAAGCCGGTGGGGTCGGGCTCCCTTCAAGCTGGACCGCTCCCTTCTGCAGCACTCCATCCCAAAAGGTGCCGAAATCCCCCACGACCTTCTGACGGGAGAAGACTTCCTTTCGCCAGTGCTCTCGGAGATGCTCCAGGGCCGATGAAGATTGGCCACCCCAGGTCAGGAAACTTTCCAGGGCCGCGCGGGTTTGAAATAGGGGATTCGTGAGGGGCTGGACCAGGCTCATGGTCCCAGCCACCGGTTCCGCGTCACTCCAGGTTTCCAGCCAGTGATGATCGGGTGCGAGATGGGTGCAGGTCACCGCCGTTTCATCCGCCGTCAGACCGAGACTCATTCGGATAGGCACCTTGGCGAAGGCACTGGAGAACTCCTCGGGGAGGTCATAGGACGGGTTGGCACCCACCACGATCACCGCATCGATCTGTCCCTCGCCCATCTCCTTGATGAGCCCCGCAAGAGCCCGGTCATCACCCTGCTTCTGGAGGCTTGGATGAGACAGATCCACCGTGTGGCCCTCGTTGCCCAGCAGGTGGTTGATGCGTGCCGTGAGCAGTTGCGCGTACAGGTCGTTGGCGCCGCAAAGCACCAATGATGAACCCCTGTGCTCGCCCAGCTCGTGAGCCAAAGCATTGGCCTTGGTACTGAGCTCTTTCCGCAGGTCTCCGCCGGACTTCCCAGAACCCAGGGCCGAGGCCAGGGCTTCAAGGAACGGAACAACCTCGGAAGGCGCGAGACGGAGGCGTTCATCAGCGTTGCTGCCCGTCAGGGACATGCAGGCTTCGGCTTGCACATGCTTGGACATGGGCCGTGAATTGTCAGGGCCGCGCCGACTGGCGTAGGCCCGGGTGAAGCCTGCAGGGTTGATCCAAGTCCCCAGGAAATCCGCCTCGATGCCGAGAATGAACTCAGCTTCCTCGAGACGGTAGTGCGGCAGTACCTTCAGCCCATGCGTCTGCTCATAGGCGGCAAAGATGGCGGCGCAGCTCAGGGCATCGTAGCTGATCAGCTTGCCGTCCTTGAATCCGCCGAGAAAGCCATGGATGGTGGCTTTCAACGTGGGGCTGAGTAGGGTTCCAGTCAGGATCCGGAGCTTCCCGCCCTTCCCCTTGATCTCCGCAAACCGCTTGGCCAGATCAGCATCGAATGCCTGCCAGGCGCAGTCCTGCCCCTGCAAGCGAGGTTGCTTGAGACGCGAAGGATCGTACAGTCCGCGCGTCTGGGCCTGGCCGATGGCGCATAGGCCGCCGCGATTCAGGGGATGGTCGGGATTCCCTTCCAGTTTCACGGGGCGACCGTCGCGGCTGCGGGCCAGGACGCCGCAGCCCGCCGAACAGCCCTGGCAAGTGGTGGCGTACCACTGCGCCACGCCAGGCGTGAGGCCTTCCTGGGCGTTCAGGTAGGGCATCGCCTTTTCGACCACCTTGCTCTTGCATCCGATGGCCAGACCCGCCGCAAAACCAAGTCCGGAGAACCGAAAGAAGTCGCGTCGGGTGATCTGGCGCACGCTCTCGCCCACGGGAAGTTCGTCGCTGAACTCCGCTTTGGTTTTCTTAATGAGTCCCCGCCGTTCGCCGAGGCTCTTCCATACGTGCATGGCTTCTCCTCAGTGATGACAGGCGCTGCAGTCGGTGGGCGCCATAGGCGCTTTGCCGTTCAGTTGCAGCTTCTGGTTCTCGGTTCGGTGGCAGGTTAGGCACTCGCCCATAGTTAAGGCCAGGGCCTGCTCGACGCGCTCCATGCCCTGGATCTCGCCATGGCAGTTCTGGCAGGCCACACCACCGTTGACGTGCCGGCTGTGCGGGAAATCCACGTGGGAGGGCAACCGGTGGATGCGCACCCATTCGATCGGGCGTCCTTCCTTCACAGCCCTGGCCAGCTTGGCAATCTCAGGACTCGGATCCGATACGCCAGGCTTGGTGCCCGCCTTGTTCAGGATGGTTTCATGGCACTTCATGCAGGTACTCGCCGGGGGGATTCCCGCATGCCGGCTTTGCTCGGCGCCCGTGTGGCAGAACAGACAGTCCAGCTTCAGCTCGCCCGCATGCAGGGCATGGGAATAGGCGATGGGTTGGACCGGCTTGTAGCCGGAGTTGTCCCCCAGCAGCTTTGTGTCCACGCTGACGGCAAGGATCATCAGGGAGGCCCCGAAGGCCACAGCGCCCCCCAGGGCGACCGTCCTGACTCTCATCTGAGCCCCTTTCGGTTCCAGATCACCACCTGGGGCTTACGCCAGTAATAGAAAATGGGCACCACCAGGAAGTGCACGAGCCGCGTGAACGGGATCAACAGGATCACCGAAAAGCCGCTGAGGATGTGGATCTTGGGCAACCAAGGCAAAGGAACGATGAGCTCGGGCCTGGGGCTCAGGCTCAGGAGGCTCCAGAGGTAGGGCGCGGCATTGGAGGCATACCAGGAACTGCCCCAGCGGTAGCGCAGGGCGGTGTCGATGCCCGTGGTCACTTGGAGGAGCAGAAAACCGAGCAAGATCCAATCCATGGCGGTGGTGACGACCTTCACGCGCGAGCTGGTGTGGCGGCGAACCATCAGGGCCACGATCCCCACGAGGGCCAGCAAGGCGGCGGTTAGCCCCGTGAATTCGAGGAGGTAGAGCCGGAAGGGTGCGGAGTTCCAGGCGAGGATCTGCCCAGGGATCAGAAAGGCCACGAGATGCCCAGTCAACACCCAAACGATGCCCCAATGCCAGAGCCCCGACCCCCAGAAGAGCTGCTTGTTCTCCAGGAACTGACTGGAGAGGCTCGAATAGCTGAAGGGCTTCCACACGAACCGGAGGATGCTCACCACGATGGCGAGAACCAACGCCACATAGGGAAAGCCAACCCAGAGGAACTTATCAAGCATGGCTCACCTCGGCGGGCATCCGGTGGGCGGTGAAGATGAGAAACAGCGCCTGGAGCAGATGGGCATAGGCGCCATCTTTCATTGCCGACTGGATCTTTTCCATGGCGGGCAGGATGCAGTCATCCACCAGGTCGATGGCATCCTGGGTTTCGAGCTTCATCGTCAGATCCAGTAGGGCCGGCAGGTAGTCGGGCAGATCCTGGCCCACCTCGATCTCGTTCTCGCGCAGGTGGTGGCGCATCATGGCCAGGAACTGACCCCGCTTGTAGGATTCCCCGAAGAGATGCCAGCCGATCTCCAGCACGCATTCCGGATTCAGATCAAAGCTGCGGGTATAGAGCTCGGCCATGTCCTCCTGGCTCGTGGTACTGGCCACCAGCGCGAAGGCTTCCAGGAACTCCTGGCAGGGGTGGCCGGTCTTCATGGCCTCGTCGGCCAGGGCCCCGGCCAGTTTGGGAGTATCGGCATCGGGGTAGCGCAGCAAGACCGCGATGCCGGGGATGAGCTGGGTGGGAACGCGCATGGATGGCATCAGAACCCCCTCTGGGGCTGCTCGCGGAAACCGAAGCCCGCTGCACCCTTCTTTTCAAGCGGATTGGTGAGCACTTCCACCGCCTGTTCGCGGTGACTGGGTGGGATCACAAAGCGGTCTTCGTAGTTGCAGAGGCTCGTCAAGCGGTAGATGGCCTCGGCCTGCTCAGTGGTGCAATCAGCCTCGCGGAGACCGTCCAGGGCGACCTGCATCTCTACGTCCCCCACCGTCACCGCGCGCTTCCAAGTGCGAATGGCCATCATCTTCTTCATGGCATAGCGCACAGGCGCCTCCTGCCCGGCCCCGAACAAGCTGGCCAAGTAGCTCATGGGCAGCCGCGCCTGATCCAGCGGGGCGAAGATCTCGTCCGTTGAGGTGGGGTTCAGGGCGATGCCGTTCTCCACCGAATACGTGACCGGTCCGAGGGCGGGCACGTAGAACAGGCTGGGGAAGGTGCGGAATTCCGGGTGGGGCGCCAGGGCCAGTCCCCACTCCTTGACGAACTTGTAGACGGGACTCTTCTGCGCGGCCTTGAGGATCTGCTCGGTGACGCCATTCCTCCGGGCGGACTCGATCACGGCAGGATCGAAGGGGTCCGCCAGCATGTCGCGGTGGGCGTCCACCAGCTCGGCATCGGGCCTTACCCCCGCTTCCTGGATCTTGTCCGCGTCGTAGAGCAGCACCCCCATGTAACGGATGCGACCCACGCAGGAATGGAAGCAGGCCGGGGCTTGACCGGTTTCCACGCGGGGATAGCAGAGCAGGCACTTTTCGGACTTCCCCGTGCTCCAGTTGTAGAAGACCTTCTTGTAGGGGCACGCGGACACGCAGTAGCGCCAACCCCGGCAGACGTTCTGGTTGACGAGGACGATGCCATCCTCGCCCCGCTTGTAGATGGCGCCGCTGGGACAGGCGGCCACACAGGCGGGATTCGCACAGTGGTTGCAGATGCGCGGCAGGTAGAACATCACCAGCGTCTCGATGCTGAGGAGTTGCAACCGCTGCTCCTCGGTCATGGCCGCCAGATTTGGATCATTGCGGGCATAGAGCGCGGAACCACCAAGATCATCGTCCCAGTTGGGGCCGGACTCGACGTCGATGTATTCGCCAGTGACCTTGCTGATGGGTATGGCCGTGGGCTGGTCGTCCAGCTCGGGACCGTTGAAGAGATCCTCATACCGGTAGGTCCATGGCTCGTAATACTCATCCATGGTGGGCAGGTCCGGCTGGTAGAAGATCTTCTGAAGGAACTTGCCCTTGCCTGTGAGGCGAAGTTCGAGCTTGCCATCCTTGACGATCCAGCCGCCCTTGTACTCGCCCTGGTCCTCCCACTTGGTGGGATAGCCGGTGCCGGGCTTGGTTTCGACGTTATTCCACCACATGTAGTCGGCGCCCTTGCGGTCGGTCCACACGTTCTTGCAGGCGATGGAGCAGGTGTGGCACCCGATGCACTTGTCCAGGTGGAACACCATGGCGACTTGAGAGCGGATATCCATGAGGGTTCCTCCTACCAGACCAGTTGGCCGAGCTTGCGGACGTAGACCACCGTTTCGCGGTTCACACCGGTGGGGCCCCAGTAGTTGAAGTGGTAGCTGAACTGTCCGTAGCCGCCGACCATGAGGTTGGGCTTGAGGCGGATGCGGGTGAGGCTGTTGTTCATGCCCGCGCGCTTCATGCCCCGGATGGGACTCTTGGGTACGCCATAGGTGCGCTCCGTCGCGTGGTACTGGATGCAGGCGCCCTTGGGGATGCGGGCGCTGACACAGGCCCGCGTGACCACCACGCCGTTGTCGTTGTGGACCTCCACCCAATCGTTGTCCTTCAATCCCACGGAAGCGGCATCCTCCTCGCTGAGCCAGAGGGGATCGCAACCCCGCGAGAGCGTGGTCATGCGTTCCGTATCCCCGTACGTCGAGTGAATGTGCCACTTGCCATGGGGGGTCAGGTAGTTCAGCGCCAGCGTCTTGCCTTCGCGCTTGGAGCAGCGCAAATCCCCGAGCACCTGGGCCGGAGGCGTCGGCTTGTAGGTTGGCAGGTGTTCGCCAAAGGCGAGATAGCCTTCATGATCCAGGTAGCAGGACTGGCGACCCGTCAGCGTCCGCCAGGGCACCATGCGCTCCACGTTGTAGGTGAAGGCCGAGTAGGGCCGCTTCTCATCCACAAGGCCCGACCAGCAGGGGCTGTTCAGCACGCGACGGGGCTGGGACAGCAGATCCTTGAAGGTGTACTTGATGCCGCGGTACGGCTCGGCGAGATCCTTCAACGGCAGGCCCGTGCGGCCTTCCATGAACTCGTAGGCCCGGTAGGCCAGTTCGCCGTTGGTCTCGGGCGAGAGATGCAGCAGCACGTTGGCCGCCTCCATGTCCTCTTCAAGGCTGGGGCGTTTCTGACCCTCGATCATCACCGTGGGATGGGTTTCGAGCATTCGGTCGTAGATGTCCTTGATGGGGTACTTCACCCCATGAGCGCCCAGGCCCTGTTCCCGAACATTCGGCCCCAGGGAGATGAACTGATCGTAGAGCTTGGTGTAATCGCGGGTGATGACGGCCAGACTCGGCATGGTCTTGCCCGGAATGGCCTCGCATTCGCCGGCCATCCAGTCCCGGATGTGGGGTTGGGCGATCTCGCCAATGCTGTCGTGGGCCAGGGGGCTTGAGACGATGTCTTCGATGGGGTTGGGCAGGTGCTTGCCCGACAGCTCGCTGACAGTCTTCGCCATCCCCTTGAAGATGTCCCAATCGCTCTTGGATTCCCAGCAGGGCGGAACTGCCGCCGATAGGGGATTGATGAAGCTGTGCATGTCCGTGGAATTGAGATCCGTCTTCTCATACCAGGTGGCCGTGGGCAGCACGATGTCGCTGTAAAGGGCCGAGGTGTCCATGCGGAAGTTGATGTCCACCACTAGGTCCATCTTTCCCGTGACCGTGGGGCGCCACACAACATCTTTCAGCGTGCCTTCGGCCACCTCGTCGGCGATGGCATTGGTGTGGGTGCCGAGGTAGTGCTTCAGGAAGAATTCGTGGCCCTTGGCCGAGGTGCCGATGGCATTGCCGCGCCAGATGTACCAGACGCGGGGCCAATTCTCGGCGGCATCCGGATCCTCGATGGAGAACCGCAGGTCCTTCTTCTTCAGGCGATTCACGGTGCTGGCGATGATGGCTGCGTTGTCCTTAGCGCCTGCCTTGCGGGCGTCGGCCACGACCTGCATGGGGTTCTCGTTGTATTGCGGGAAATAGGGCAGCCAGCCACTGCGCACGGCGCGGGTCTGCATGTTCATGCAGTGGCCCTCCACCAGTTCGCTGCCATCCGGGACCGTGTTGTATTCCTTGAACTCCTTCTCATAGCGCCACTGATCGCTGTTCACGTAGTGCCAGCTCGGAGCGTTCTGCAGCCGATTCACGGAGACCCAGTCCTTGGCCAGAGCGATGGCGCTCCAGGAGGCCACGGGCGCCAGCTTCTCCTGGCCCACGTAGTGGGCGAGGCCGCCGCCGTTGGTGCCGATGCAGCCGCAGAACACCAGCGCATGTTGAGCCGCTCGGTAGATCAGGTTGTTGTGGTACCAGTGGTTGATGCCAGCGCCGATGATGACCGTGCACTTGCCCTTGGTCAGCTCTGCGGTGTGGGCCCATTCCCGGGCGAAGCGCAGCACGTTCTCGCGCGAAAGACCGGTGTGTTTCTCCTGCCATGCCGGCGTGTAGACCCCGGTGGCATCGTCGTAGTTCTTCGGGTAGGCACCCGGAAGGTCGCGGTCCACGCCAAACTGGGCCATGAGGAGGTCGTAGACCGTGGTCACAGGAACCGAGCTTCCATCCGCCAGACGGATGTGTCTCACGGGAACACCCCGGAAGAGCGTCTTCCCGTCTGCAAAATCGTCGAACTGGACCTGCTCCGTCTCACGGCCAAGCATTGTCAGCGCCGGATCGATGGGACTGTCGTCCTTGCCATCCTGGAGCAGCAGGTTCCATTCGCCCTGCTTCGTGCTCCAACGCTGACCCATGGCCCCCTTGGGCATCTTGGGTGTGCCAGAGGGCTGGTCCCACATGAGGAACTTCCACTCGCCGTGCTCTTCCTCGGAGTACCTCTCGAGGCGCCCCGCCCGCAGGAGCTGGCCCGGACGGAAGCCACCCTCGATGGGCGTCAGCTCCACCAGGAAGGGCCCGTCGGTGTACTTCTTCTGATAGTCGAGGAAGAAGGGCACCTGCTGTTGGTGGTGGAATTCCGTGAGGATCACGTGGTTCACAGCCATCCAGAAGGCACCATCCTGCCCCTGGTGCACCGGCATCCACTCATCGGCGTACTTGGCCACCTGGTTGAAGTCAGGACTGAATACCACCATCTTCGTGCCGTTGTGACGCGATTCTGCAGCGAAGTGGCAGTCAGGCGTGCGGGTCATGTTCAGGTTGCTGCCCATGACCGCGAGAAACTTCGCGTTGTACCAATCCGCGCTCTCTTGCACATCCGTCTGTTCGCCCCACATTTCGGGGCTGCTGGGCGGCAGGTCACAGTACCAGTCGTAGAAGCTAAGGTTGGTGCCGCCCATGAGCTGGATGAAACGCGAACCCGCGGCATAGCTCAACATGGACATGGCTGGGATGGGACTGAAGCCCGCGATGCGATCGGGGCCGTGGGTCTTGATGGTGTGGATGTTGGCCGCAGCCATGAGCTCGTTTACCTGCTCCCAGGAGGCGCGGCGGAAGCCTCCCTTCCCCCGGGCCTGTTGATAGCGCGCCCGCTTGACCGGATCGTTCTGGATACTGGCCCAGGCAGCGACAGGATCCTGATCCTTGCCCTTGGCCTCGTTCCAGAGGTCCATCAGTGCCCCGCGCATGTAGGGGAACTTCACGCGGAGGGGGCTGTAGAGGTACCAGGAGAAGCTGATGCCGCGCTGGCAGCCACGCGGCTCATAGGGCGGGACCGTCTCATCCAGGAGCGGGTAGTCCACCACCTGCATCTCCCAGGTGACGATGCCTTCCTTGACGTAGATGTTCCAACCGCAACTGCCGGTGCAGTTCACGCCGTGGGTGCTGCGAACCACCTTGTCGTGCGCCCAGCGGTTCCGGTAGAACTCCTCCCAGGTGCGGGTTTCGGGGTCTACGATGTCGGTGATCCAGTGGCTTTGCTTACGCTCGGTCATGATGATTCCGTCTCCTCGTGTCTGGATCAGGCTCTTGGCTTCAGGTTCTTGCGCACGCCCTTCAATCGCTTCCGGCCCAGGTGGCCCCCCAGCAGCATTCCCCCCACCAGGCCAACAACGCCGAGCACGGGGAAGACCACATCGCGTTGATCCGGCGGCTGGGAGCCCACGCTCTTCAGAAAGCTGGCCACTTGGAAGGCTTCCTCGGCGCTGGCTGGGGTCTTCGCGAACACACCCTGCATGGTGGGGAAGGACGGGTTCTCGATGACCCCCGCCAAGCCGGCCCCGTATTTGGCGGTCGCACCGGTCAGGTCCGGTCCCAGCCACCCACCGCCCCAGCCGCCCACACCCTGAGCGCGGTGGCAGGACATGCAGGAAGGGGCCCCGGATTTGAAACGCCGATCCCCTGTGAAGTAGAGCCTGCCGTTGCGGATGTCTTCAGGGGTCGCGGGCCGTGAAATCGCCGCCGTGCCCAGAGCCTTGCCCTGGGCACTGTAATCATCGATCAACTTCAACAAAGCCTGAGCTTCCGGAACCGTCACCCCGAGGTCCGGCATCCTCACGCCGTTGAACTCGCGCAGCAGGGTCGTGGCGGTGGGATCTCCCCCATCGATCATGGCTGCGGCCCCGGTGATGAACTTGGTGGACCAGTCATGAGGGCGGCGCTTGCCTAGATCCTTCAAGTCCGGCCCCACCTTTTTGCCCGCACCAATGGTGTGGCAGCTCATGCAGCTCTTCCGGAACTGTGTTTCAGCATCCTGGCCGGCCAGGGGCTGTGCCAGAGGGAGCAACAGGGCTGACAGCAGAATCAGTCGTGGCGCGGTTCGGGGAAACACGACACCTCCTCTAGGGAGTGCCCGCGTCTGGCGCGAGCATATTTAGGATGTATGAATCGGAAATAGTGCCCAAGTATGTGCCGCGTATATCGAACTGCGCAAGGGGGTAGTCCATGAAAATATGTGAATTGTGACAATTTAACAAATACAGTTATATTTTAGGTTATACGTATTTGTTTGATAGATCCGGTGTGTTGTCCCCCGAAATTCGGGATTCAGTCCCACGCCGCCTGAATGCGTGGCCCAGGATGGGGTTCTCTCCAGACAGGTTGAAAATTAAGCAAAATTGGCCCTGGATCACCGTAATGGTCGTGACTATATTCGGATGACTTAATCCTTTTAATGTCCATCTGGATGGTCCATGCAGCATTCCGAGCTTGGCATTGCCCCTTCGCGCAGCATCTTCCACACGCCGACCCGGTATGCGCTCCAGGTTCTTGTCCGACTTCCCAGTGATGGCACCTATCGCCTGGCCCGCTGTCTGGCCGCCGACCTCGAGCTTCCCGGCCCCTACCTGGCCAAGATCCTCCAGATCCTCAGCCAATGTGGAATCCTGGAATCGCATCGAGGACCCGCCGGCGGGTTCCGCCTGCATCGGGCGCCAGAGGACATCACCCTCAAGGAGGTCGTCGTGGCCATGGAGGGTCCCGAACCCTTTGGGGACTGCCTCCTAGGTCACCACGGAGGGAAGGATGGGTGTCATTGCCCCATCCGCCCGGCCTGGGATGTCCTTCAGAACCAGCTTACGGCCTTTATGGCCGAAACCACCTTGCAGGATCTAAAGGTATCTCACGACTTGTCTAGTATTTCCGATGAACCAGACCGTCCAGATGCGGTGCCCGTTTAATTATTTATGAACGCGTGATCCGAATCACTTCCAGTGGCTGGGGGTCTGTTTTGATTTAGGATTGATCTATCCGATTTTTCAACCCTCGGAGCCACCATGTCGGAACGATCCCAAGCTTACACAGCCCTGGCCATGAGCACCTTGGCCTTCACTCTGTGTTTCGCCGTCTGGACGCTCAACGGCGTCCTCGTCACCTTCCTGGTGGAGAACGGTCTTTTCCGTTGGGACACGGCCCAGATCGGCTGGCTCATTGGGATCCCCGTGCTCACGGGCTCCGTCATGCGGTTGCCCGTGGGCCTGCTCACCGATCGCTTTGGCGGGCGCAAGGTCTACACGATCCTCCTGCTCTTGGCCGCCCTGCCCACCTGGTTGCTAGGCAGTGTCCATGACTACCAGGGCTTCCTGTTCGCCTCCCTGGGCTTCGGTCTGTCCGGCGCGGCCTTCGCGGTGGGCATCGCCTATTCCAGTGTCTGGTTCAGCAAAGCCCGTCAAGGCACGGCCCTGGGCATCTTCGGCGCAGGCAATGCCGGTTCCGCGATCACCAGCATGGGCGCACCGCTCCTTCTGAAAAAACTCACCGCCGGCGGGACGAACCTGGAAGCCTGGCGGATGCTGCCAAAGATCTACGCCATCGTGCTGCTCGTCATGGCTGTGGCCTTCTTCCTCTTCACCCAGGAGAAGAAGGCCGAAGGAGCGAAGGACCGGTCCTTCGCCCAGATGTTGACCCCGTTGCGGAACGTTCGTGTCTGGCGTTTTGGGCTCTACTACTTCCTGGTCTTCGGCTGTTTCGTAGCCTTGGCCCAGTGGCTGATCCCTTACTATGTGGGCGTCTACGGCATGAGCCTGGTCATGGCAGGACTCCTGGCCTCCCTGTTCAGCCTGCCCTCCGGCCTCATCCGCGCCGCTGGCGGCTGGATGTCGGACCGATTCGGGGCCCGAACGGTCATGTACTGGACCTTCGGCCTCAGCATCTTTGCCTGTGCGGCGCTCATGGTCCCGCGCATGTCCATCGAAAGCCCGGGGCCATCCGTGCTGGCTCAGATCGGCGGTGTGGTGACCGCAGTCAGCGCTGAACACATCACAGTAGGCGATACGACCTATCCCCTGCGGACCAAGGGTGCGGAACCGGACACTCGGAACGACCAGATGCTGGTGTTCCCTCAGAGCCGGTTCTGGCAGACCCCCGTGGTGAAAGTAGGCGACCGGGTGAAGAAGAAGCAATTGCTGGCCTCAGGTACCACGCATGTGTTCTTCCAGGCCAACGTGTGGATCTTCACTTTCCTGGTGTTCATGGTGGGAATCGTCTGGGGAATCGGGAAGGCCGCGGTCTATCGCTACATCCCTGACTACTTCCCCGATGAAGTGGGGGTGGTCGGCGGCATCGTGGGTGTGATCGGTGGGCTGGGTGGATTCGCGGGTCCCATCCTCTTTGGCTACCTCCTGAAGGCCACAGGGCTCTGGACGACCATGTGGATGTTCCTCATGATCCTCTCGGTCATCTGCCTGGTTTGGCTCCATGCGGTGGTTCGCCGCATCACCCGGGAGCAGAATGAGACCCTCTACACCCGCTTCGAACACCATGCACCTGCCCTTGCGCCTGATGAAGTCGTCGAACCCGCCTGAACCCGTCACTGGAGGCCTCCATGGCCAAGCTCACCGACTGGAAACCTGAAGACCCTCAGGCTTGGGCCGCAGGCGGCAGCCGCACAGCCTGGCGGAACCTCGCAGTCTCCGTACCGGCCCTACTCTCGGCCTTTTGTATCTGGATGTTCTGGAGCGTCCTGACTGTCCGGATGAAGGAGGCCGGATTCCCCTTCACCGCCGCCCAACTCTTCACCCTCATCAGCATTGCCGGACTGAGTGGAGCCACGCTGCGCATCCCCAGCGCCTTCCTCGTGGGCCTGGCGGGGGGCCGCAACACCATCGCCCTCACCACCGCACTCCTCGTGGCACCCGCCCTAGGCGCGGGTATCGCCCTCCAGGATAAGACCACTCCCTTCGCCACCTTCGCGATTCTGGCGGCCCTCAGCGGCATCGGCGGGGGCAACTTCGCCTCATCCATGGCCAACATCAACGGCTTCTTCCCCAAGCGCCTAGCTGGCTTGGCCTTGGGCCTGAACGCGGGCGTGGGCAACCTGGGCGTCAGCATCATGCAGATCCTGGTGCCTGCGGTCATGGGCACTTCATTGTTCGGCGCGCTCGCTGGGGCACCGCATTTGAATGCGGCCGGTCGTCAACTCTGGGTGCAGAATGGCGCGCTGGTGTGGGTGCCCTTCCTGGCCGTGGTCGCTCTCCTCGCCTGGTTCCTCATGGACAACCGGGAGGGACAGGACTGCGAGCCCACCAGCCTCGCATTGCTGAAAATCCTGGGGCTCCACCTCATCGGGTTCGCCGCCACGGCCATGGGCGTCCTCCTGCTTCTGCGCTTCAAGCTCGGACTTCTGCCTCAGATGGGCGTGCTGGTGCTCACCATCCTGGTCTGCCTCGGCCTGATGAAGCTCCTGCCCGGCAAGATCAAAACGGGCCTGGATGCTCAGTTCGCGATCTTCCCCAAGAAGCACACCTGGATCATGACCGTGCTCTACCTCATGACCTTCGGCAGCTTCATCGGCTTCAGCTCCGCGCTGCCCCTGCTCATCAAGGTGGTGTTCGGACGCTACCCCGTGGGGGTGCTCAACCCGCACAGCCCGAACCCCCTGGCCTATGCCTTCCTGGGCCCCTTGGTGGGGTCCATCGTGCGGCCCATCGGCGGCATGCTGTCGGACAAATTTCGCGGGTCGCGTGTAACGCAGTGGGCCACCGTCCTGATGATCCTCGGCGCCCTCGGCGTCGCCCACTTCGTCAAGCTGGCCCAATCCGCCCCGGATCCCGCCGTCCACTTCATGCCCTTCCTTATCCTCTTCCTGTTGCTCTTCGTGGCCTCGGGACTGGGCAACGGCTCCACCTTCCAGATGGTGCCCTTCATCTTCGAGCCCAAGCTCGCCGGTCCGGTCCTCGGCTGGACCTCGGCGGCTGCCGCCTATGGCGCCTTCATTATCCCGGCCATTTTCAAGATCCAGGTGGATGCCGGAAAGGTAGAGGTGGCCCTCTACGGCTTTGCGTTCTTCTACCTGCTCTGCCTCGTCCTGAATTGGTACTACTACGCAAGAACCAATGCAGAAGTGAAGTGCTAGTAATTATCCCAGAGACCAACCAACACCAATAAGGGAGCAAACATGACGAGCCTCAACGCGCAGACCCGCCTCGGCGATCTGATCAAGACCCAGCCTGAAGCCATGAGGTATTTCGAGAGCGTCGGCATTGACTACTGCTGTGGCGGTCATCGGCCTCTCGGTGAGGCCTGTGACGCAGTCGGCCTGGATTGTGATTCAGTCTTGAAGACTTTGGGATCCCTGCCGAAGGCAGCAGAGGGAAGCCCGTCACCCGCAGACTGGGAGAAGGCGACACTGACCGATCTCATTGCGCACATCGTCCCCACGCATCACGATTTCTTGCGTACCGAGCTGCCAAGGCTGGACAAGTTGGTGACCAAGGTGCTGGAGGTCCATGGCGAGCGCCATCCTGAGATGGAGCGGATCTACGACCTTTTCCAGGCACTGACAGCCGACCTCATGCCCCACCTCATGAAGGAAGAGCAGATCCTCTACCCCTTCATCCGGAGCATGGAGAGTGGGCAACAAGGTGGTGCCTGTTTCGGCACCGTCCAAAGCCCCATCCGGGTGATGGAGATGGAGCATGAGGCTGTTGGCGCCATCCTCGCGGAACTCCGGAAACTGACGAACAGCTATACCGCCCCCGCAGATGGCTGCGCCACCTTCCAGGCCCTCTACCAAGGCCTTGCAGGACTTGAAGCGGACATCCACCTGCATATCTACCTTGAGAACCAGATCCTTCATCCTCGCGCCATTGCGATGGAGAGTAGCCTCCAGGGATAAGGCAGCAGGCCACCAAGGCTTCTCAAAGCCACTCCTATTCTCGGTACGCGACATGGTGCGCCGCAACAGCTTGATACACCATCCTCGCCCCAGCGGACTCACCCCCGAGGGAAGGATGTGCATCGTCATCCTGAGCACTGAACATATATGTAACTTGCCCAATGGACCCGATCACTGGGTGGAAGAATACGGATGAGAGACTGGTTTACCAAGAACCTTGGCGATGCATCGATGGCTGATGAAGCCGTGGAACGCATCAAGGCGCTATTCCTTCTGGAATATGAAAGATCAAAGCAACCTCCAGGAATGGCCGTCTTCATTCGACATGAATCGAATGGCTATCTCCATTGTGAAGTCCGCCTCTACTTCTCACCTGCCTCAGCGCCTGTGGCACAAGCCGTGGATGCAGATTCATGCCAGAGGCCATCACCGACTGATCTAGGCCTTCTAGCTGGACCGCAAGATTCTTGGGTGGTACTTTTTCCCGTGGTCTGAATCCTCTTCTTTCCTAGTCAATGATTGAAGCCTCGATTCGTCTAGAGGTTCAATCGCCGTTGCTGACCGGCTACGAAGACTGTTCATCGAAAACCTCCACGAGAACAGTTTTGGGATTCGGAACTGAGTAGTCCCTTACCCGTCGGAACTTCCGTTCCGCTGCATTCCCAAGTCCTTTCGTGGCACAAAACTCAGCCCATGCATCCATCAGGGGCCGCCTCTTTTTGATCATGGCGCCCCTCGAATAGGCGGCTTCAGTCTTGTCCGGCAAACCATGGGCAAGAGCGAACTCGATGACCTGACGATCGAATTCGGTGAAGTCCTGCCCCCACGTTTTGAACGTCGCACGGAACCCATGGGGGACGATGCGCTTCCCCTTTGGGTCGCGCCATCCCGTTTGTTCCTTTTCTTCGCGATGCGCATCCATGCGCTTGATCAACGCGGCCATGGCCGCGTCAGACAGGCAAGTCTCAGGCTTTCCGCCAGGGAACACGAACTGCCCGGTCTTGAGCTTGCCCATGCTCCGAATGATCTCAACCGCGCGAGGTGACAGCGGAATCACATGTTCTTTCCCGGCCTTCATGCGCGCCGCTGGCACTGTCCACAGGGCCTTTTCGAGATCGAATTCTTCGCCCATCGCGCCACGGACCTCCCATGGGCGAGAGGCATTCAGGATCAAGAACTCCAAGGCCCGTGCTGCGGTGCCTTTCTCCTGCCGAAGCACCTCTGTGAATGCCCCGATTTGGGAAAAAGGAAGCGATGGGTGATTTACCAGTTTTTTGAGCCTGGGTGATTCGATGAGCAGGGCGTCGAGATTCCCGTCCCATGCAGCGGGGTTGTCCTCGCTGTACCACTCCTTACCCTTGGCGAAATTGAACACCTTCTCGATGCGGCTTCTGACTCGGCTGGCCGTCTCCGCTTTCTCGTGCCAGACCGGTTTAAGCACACCCTCGACGTGCGTGGTTCGAATGGATCGAATCTCCATGGACCCCAGCATGGGATACACGTGGGTTTTCAAAGAGTTCAGCCAATCCTCCGCGTAACCGGGCGTCCACCTTGGCTTGTGGGATTCCCAGCAGGCCTGCGCCGCCTCTTCGAACGTCTTCATGCTGTCGACCATGTCGCGAAGTTCCTGCTTGCGTTTCTTGCGCACGAGGATGGGGTCTTCGAATTTGCGACGGATCTTCCGCTGCTCGGTCGCGATTTCACGGGCCTCCTCTAGGGAGTAGTCAGTGAAGGGTCCGATGCCAAACTCTTTCAGCTTGCGTCCGCCATCCCTGGATTTGCGCCAGTACCGAAAGGTCCAGTACTTCGTCACTTTGGCGACGCGCTTACCCTGCTTCGTGGTCTCCCACTGCTTGACGCCGTTCACGCAGACCTGGCGTACCTGGAGATAGAGTCCGCCGCCCACGTGATCGCAAAACGTTCCCGGTTCGTGCCACGCGGCGAGCGTAGCCACTTCGAAAACTGGGCCCTTCCCGCTACGTGTCACCTTGGCCATAGCACTCCTCAATCGACTTCTGGAGTCCATACTCCCGTCCATACAATGAACCAAAATCCAACCAAGTTCAAGATAAAAAATTTGAATATATATAAACTATTAAAACAATTATTTCTAAATATTTCTATATTTTGATCAAATTATTCCGAATACATATGCATCCATATAATAACAGTTCGACTCCCACCACCTCCACCAAGTAAAAGCCCCCGCTTTGCGGGGGTTTTTTGTGCGCCATGTCGGTTCAGAAGCCAGTCGGAGCCACCTAACGGGGAAGGCCAACCGGCCACGCCTGCACCCAGACGATGAACGGAACCAAGGAAGCAAGAAGAAGTGAAAGAACGTAAGACAATGTAGGCGGGGTCCGAGCTGAGCGGAGAGTTAGGCCCTATTTCGCAGGATAGATTTTGTTCAGTAATTCGGATAGTAGCGTTTGACGGTAACCCGAGAATGAAGCGGCAATTCGACCGTTTCTATCGACAACGTAGATCATGGGAAGTGCGGTGATTGCTTTTCCAAGTACATGCATTCCATTTTCACCAATTGCCGTGTGGAAAATTTTGATTCCTTCAAATTTATCCCTTTCCCTTCTTGTGAAGGACAGAACATACGGCCAACCTTCATTGTGGACAGGCCACACAAGAAAATCACCACGCTTTTCCTCCGCCTGGTAAAACTTCATAGATTGAAGTGCACGGAGGGACCCATCACATGATGGAGTCCAAAAACAAAGCACGATGATTTTCCCTCTATTTTGGGCAATCGTTTGCAATTTGCCTTCCACATCAAGAACCCCAAAGGAAGAAATATCGGGTCTACTTTCTTTGGGGTATTCAATTAATGGCGGAGCGTCATTTAGTGGCCGGGTGCCAGTAACAGCATGTGCGGCAAAAGAGTCATTATTGGCTGTGATGCAGATTTCGTCACCAAGTTTAAGTGGCGGCAACTTAGATTCTTGCGAATTAAGCATCAGTGGAAGCATAGTGGCCAGCAGAATTGATTTCATGCTCTCTCCAGGATGAGGGGCCTAACGAATGAGGCTAACCGGACTCGCCTGCGCCAGGGCGCTGAGCGGAGCCAAGGAAGCGGGTAGTTGAGAGAGAGCGGAGGACATGGCAGGCGGGGTCTGAGTTGTACCGAGGGTTAGGCAAAGTTCTATAATCCTCATTACTTTCTTTTCAGATACCTGCCTAGTTTTCTTTGTCTTTCGAAATAGTCACATAATTCAGGATCATTAATTTTTAAATCATATCTCCCGTCGATAATTGAATTTAATAATGAAATGAATAATTCTTCTGCCTTTTCCTTCGTCCCTTTTTCGATTTCATTTTTAATTGGATCGAGTAAATTTTTTATTTGATTTTCAACAATCTTAACTAATTTAATTTCATACTGATCACGCCCTCTTTGGCGAATGATATTAGGTGTGCTAGGGTGCTTATAATATTGAATAAATTCAAGTCGAACATACCAAGATCCTTCTAAGTACGTAGTGTTGCGTTTCTCCCACTCATCGAATACCTGATCCGCATCTATTTTTAGAGTGGGCATTTTGATGACACAGTATTTAATCGTCTCTTGTAGCACGCTAAAATCATTAGCCGGAAGTAGCATTGCTGCATTTCTAAATTCTTCGTCGGTTCTATGTTTACTCACTTGGGCTGTGGCGGGTAATTGTGAGATAGGTCGGATCAGTACGCTCAGGACCCAACACATGTTCACAACTCTGATTCGTAACGAATTCATCCTCTGTCTCCGCGTGAATCAATATTAGTTGCGACCAAGCCTAACGAACCAAGCTAACCGGCCAAGCCTGCGAACGCACGCAGAACGGAGTCGAGGAAGCAGGACAATGAAAGAGGGAAACGGCCCGTGCAGGCTGGGTCCGAGTTGAGCACCCGGTTAGGCTGCATGGGCGACTGCCTTGGTGAAGGAGCTCTTAGATACCACCATGTTTGACTTTCAAGAGGTAGAACTGATTTGAGGAAGGATCGAGCCGAAAATAAGCAACGCTCCAATCAGAAATGCTGAGGATGTGTTCATCGGTGCGATACCTGTACTGGCGATGCTCTATAACAAGCTTAATAAGATGACCTTCTGTGGTCGCGGGATGAACAATGGAAACGGTAATCGGAGTATTGCTGGCCTGGAAGCGACGGGCTAATTCATCTTTGCTGACAATAGAAAATCCGAAAGCTTGAGGATTCTCCGGTAAAGCAAATTGGGCATCACCTTGATCGAGAACCAGGAATTCAGTTGCAGATCCGGAGGGTTTAGAAATGATGGCGGAGAGAGCTTTCAAGTATAAATTGCCATCCCGGACGGCAGTGCTTTCGGTGGCTTGAAACTGCAAGTCAAGGTTGTCAGCTATGTCCTTTAGTCGATATCGGAGTTCTTTCAGCCAAGTTCGCTTTGGCAGCGCTTGGATTGTGGACTCGACATCTTGATCAAGTTTGTCGAATAGAGCTTGGGCTGATTTTCGATCCTTTTCGGAATCGACTAAGGGTGCCTGAGCACCAACCAATTTCTTCAACTCAGCGATGCGATTCTGAAGTGATAGGATTCTTTCCCCCTCGGGAGTCGTTTGGGCGACGAGAGCTGACACCAGCAATATTCCAGGGAGGAATTTAATAGCCATTTGGATGCAGCCTAACGGAAGAAGCTAAGCGGCCACGCCTGCGCCGAGGCGATGAGCGGAGCCGGGATAGCGAAATGCTGAGAGAGAACAAAAGGCAATGCAGGCGGGGTCCGACTTGAGCGAGAGGTTAGGCGCATGCCGATTCGCCTATTGTTTTGGTGTTGAGGCCGTGGGGAATTTCGATTTGATCCATTCTACGAGGAGCTTAATGGGTTTGTGCGATTTTGCCATTTCGTAGTCATCTCGATATAGAAGGCGGAGCGATACTGCATCAATGTCAATTTCAACCGATTCACCATCGCAAATGACGACCACACCCTTTGCCGGAAGCGAGAGAGCGTACGATTCCATTTTGAGGCTTTGAAGAAGTGGCCTCAATGTTCGGAGTTCGGATTCTAGGAGCGGAACTGCTTTGGACGGCTCACCCTGTTCAGTGATTGAGCAAGTAAGTTCGTCCTGCCCTTCGATTGCATCATGAATTTCAAAACGAACCACGCCCCAGGACGAATATTGAAATACAAGATTTGGCTTTCCCTGCTTTCGAAGGCCCTGGGCAAATAGACCCGAACCCAACGCGGTGATGAGGGCGATTGGGAGCAAGATTCGAACAGATGTGCGAAGGTGGCTCATCGAGCGCCTAACTAGGGATTCTGCGACAAAGACGTTTGTGTAAATGTCGTAGAACACCGGAAGTCAAACACCGTTTCAATTGGCATTAGGACTCTTCCTCCCCAAGTTTCTAATTACACAAACGTAATGGTTGTCGGTTTCGAGGCCATTCAGCGGAAATTTACCGCCCTTAGGTTTGTCTCCAATTTTTTCATTACTTTACGGCCTCCAGCAGCACAACCAAGGCACACCCTTCGCAGTAGTCGGTGACTAGCTGTGTTCCCGGTTCGGAGTCACCGGATGATCACATCCCTTGACATTCGCTAAATATTCACCATCCTTGGGTCCCTAACTCAGCGTATCCGGGGTCCTGGACCTACTGAACCCCCGGAGAAGCCTTTCCAGATTGAGGCATGTCATGGACTCAGGTCCCCTCCCCACCCCACGTCTTCTCGATCAAGTCCACGCTGCCATTCGCGTGCGCCACCTGAGCCCGGCTACCGATGCGATCTATACCAAGTGGATTCGCAGCTTCATTCTCTTTCACGGGAAGAGACACCCTCGGGACATGGGTGCCCTGGAGGTGGAAGCTTTCCTCTCTCACCTTGCCACCCGAGGAAAGGTGGCGCCATCCACCCAGAACCAAGCCAAGGCTGCACTCCTTTTCCTCTACAAGGTGGTTCTGGAACTGGCACTGCCCTGGCTCAACAACGTGGTGCAGGCCAAGACAACACCTCGCCTGCCAGTCGTGCTTTCCACCACGGAGGTCACCCGACTCCTGGACCAGTTGGCCGGGACGATGGGCCTCTTTGCCCGCCTGCTCTACGGGACGGGTATGCGGCTGCGGGAAGGGTTGCGTCTCCGTGTGAAGGACATTGATTTCGAGCGCCGCGAAGTCATCGTCCGGGAGGGGAAGGGTGGCAAAGATCGGGTCACCATGCTTCCTGAGGCCCTGGTTGGCCCCCTTCAGGATCACTTGGTGAAAGTGCGTGCCCTCCACAATCAGGACTTGAAGGAGGGGTTTGGGGAAGTTTGGCTTCCCGATGCCCTGGGAACTAAATACAAGGGCCTTGGCAGGAAATGGCACTGGCAGTGGGTCTTCCCCTCCCGTCTGCGCTCCACCGACCCGGACTGCGGGGTTATTCGGCGTCACTTCATCTACCCGGAGAGCGTCCAGCGGGCCATCCGTGAGGCCGCGATGAGGGCGGACATCACAAAGCCTGTCTCGCCCCATGTGCTCAGGCACTCGTTCGCCACCCACCTATTGGCCAGCGGCTATGACATCCGCACTATTCAAGAGTTACTCGGCCACAAGGACGTGGAGACCACGATGATCTATACCCACGTTCTGAACAGAGGCGGCCATGGGGTGGAGAGTCCGCTCGACCGGATCGGGTTCGGGCCCATCAGGAACTGATATTACATTTGGTTCCATCTGAGAAGTCTCATTGCCAACAAAAGCCTCTGGCAAAGCCCCTCGACGAAAACCACGAATTGGGTTGCGTCCCATTTGAAGTTTATAAAAGCTTTACGACAACCATACATGATCGGACTGCTTATGCTTCCGACTTTGCATGATCGGACAAAATATGGTTCCAGCACCGGGTCTGTCTGGTCGATTTTGATCCTCAAAAGGGGGTGAACTCACGTCTATGCGGACAGAATATGCTTCCTGAACAGTACGATTTTTCGTTCACGACACATTTTTTACTTGGTGTAGTTCCCGCTTCGGCCAAGTAGGCGCCCGATTCGACTGCCCGGGGGGCTATTGAATCGGATCAGCGCCGTGCACAGGCAGTCCGGCGGCCGGTGCGTCACCCCGCAGCGGTGATGCGGAGTGAATCCCACCACCTCGCTCAGGTGGGTCGCAACCAATCCCGGGGCCATTCGATGAGGAACAGCGCCGGGATCAGCGCCACGCGCCCTGATGAGGATTTGTCACCGAAGAAGGCCCCGGTTTTCATGAACTCTCGGGAATCCAGGGGAAGATGGAGTGCAACGAGCCCTTCATGTCCATGCCTCCCCTCCCACGCCCCATCCACCTGTTCCTCACCGCCCGCGATGCGGACTATCGATTGTCCAAAATCCCCCTAGCTTCAGTGCCCACGGATAAGTCTGATCACCGCAGGATCCAGGTCCATCCTGGGACGACCTTCCAGACCATCGAGGGCTTCGGGGGCGCCTTCACGGAGGCGGCGGCGGTCACGTGGCTTGCCCTGAGCCCGGCGTGTCGGGAGGAGCTCTTGCACGCCTATTTCGATCCGGAGATGGGCCACGGGTACACGCTCTGCCGGGTGCCCATGGGAAGCTGCGATTTCGCGCTGGGGAACTACGCCCATGTGGAGACGGCAGGCGATGTGGAGCTCGCGACGTTCTCCATCGCCCGCGACCGGCAGGCCATCATTCCCTTCATCCAGGCGGCCCAGCAGGTGGCGGGTCACCCCATCAAGCTGCTGGCCTCCCCCTGGAGCCCGCCCGCCTGGATGAAGAGCAACGGCCAGATGAACCGTGGCGGCACCCTCCTGCCTGAATATCGACAGGCCTGGGCCCGGTGTTTCGTCCGCTTCATCCATGCCTACGCCGAGGAAGGCATCCCCATCTGGGGCGTGACCGTGCAGAACGAGCCCATGGCGGTCCAGCCCTGGGACTCATGCCTTTACAGCGCTGAGGCGGAGCGGGACTTCGTGCGCGACTTCCTGGGGCCGGAACTCACCGCGGCGGGCCTGGGTGAGATCAAGATCATCATCTGGGACCACAACCGGGACCAGATGGTCAAGCGGACTCGGGTGGCGTTTTCGGACCCTGAGGCATCCAGGTTCATCTGGGGCACGGGCTTCCACTGGTACGGGGAGGACTGTTTCGATCATGTGCAGGAGGTCCACGATGCCTGGCCCCACAAGCACCTGCTCTTCACGGAGGGCTGCCAAGAGGGTGGGCCGCACACGGGCTCCTGGGAGCTAGGCGAGCGCTATGCCCGCTCGATGATCCAGGACCTCAACCGCTGGACGGAAGGATGGATCGACTGGAACCTACTGCTCGACACCCAGGGCGGGCCCAACCACGTGGGAAACCTCTGCAGCGCGCCGGTTCTGGCCGACCCGGAGATGGACACCCTGCACTGGCAGAGCTCCTACTACTACCTGGGGCACTTCGCCCGGTTCGTGAAGGTGGGCGCGCGCCGCCTCGGCTGCGACACCAGCACCGCGGAGCTGGAGGCCGCGGCCTTCCTGAACCTGGATGGCGCCATCGCCACGGTAGTGATGAACCGCACGGAAACCCCACTGGGCTTTGAGCTGTGCTCCGGAGAGGGCCCCGGCCTCAGGACCGGACTCCCGCCGCGATCGATCGCCACCTACCTCTCGTGAGCTGACGCCTCGGGGTACAGCTCTCGCATGACCAGCTTGGGCTTGCGGTCCACGGTGAAGAGACCCCAGTGCTTCTCGGGCTCCAGGGGATCGGGAGAGCCTTTCCAGGGCTCGTCGAAGGCCTCGAACACGAACGTGAGGATGCCCTCGGCGCCCGTCCAGGCCATGAGGTCCTCGTAGTAGGTCGCCTGCAGTTCCTCGGAGGAGTTCTCAGGCTGGATGCCGCGGCCGTTGGAGCTTGTGGCCCACCCTGCCTCGGTGATCACCACGGGCTTGTGCGGATAGAGCCTGGCCACGCTCAGGTAGTTGTCCTGGGTGTAGTGGATGGCTTCGTGGACCCGCTTGTACTCCCAGACTGGATAGGTGTGAAGCGAGATGAAGTCCAGCTCCTCGGCCAGGTCCCGCAGCTTGTGCTGCCAGGGCACGTAGTTTTCGCAGAAGGTCACGGGCTGCGGAAGGCGCTTTTTGACATGGCGGACCAGTTCGATCAGCCGGCTGACGGGCACGAAGTGATCGGTCCAGTCCACCGTCGCTTCATTGCCGATGGCGACCGCAAATACGATGTCTTCAAACCCCGTGGCCAAGGACACGAGCCGCTCGATTTCGGCGTCGTTCTCAGCATGTGAGGCCTCGAGCTCCGCTTCGGTGTAGGTGGTTCCCCAGGGACAGCCGAAGTTGTTCATCTCCGCGCCCACATAGGCCCCGAGCAGGACCCGGAAGGCGAGTCCCTCTTCGCGGATGACCTCCAGGACCCGCTCCGCATGGGGGCTGCAGTCGTAGAGGCGCAGCAGCTGCCAGTGCTGGGAGAGGATCCGGAGATCCTCGAGGATCTCGGCCTTCGAGGGGTAGATCCGCTCACCCGGGCTCTGGCCCCGCCGGTAGCCCGAGTAGCAGATGGCGTTTCCGGCAGGGAGGATCAGCATATGGGAGAGGCTCCAGGGCTACACATACTTCGGGCGCCCATCCTTGTCCCAGAGTCCCCAGTAGGCCCCCACGTCCCCTTCATCGCCCACCTTCCAGGCCTCGTCGAAGGCGGCGAAGTAGAAGATCTGAACCTCGTCCCTGCGCCCCCAGTCGCATGTGTCGATGAAGTAGCGTAGGGCCCCCTCCACCGAGGGCACCGAGCCGTGGAAGGCCTGACCTGTGTTCGGCCAGCCGGTCTCGCTGACGATGACCCGCTTACCGTTGGCCACAGCCAGGGTCCGCTGGTACATGCTCTGCATGTAGGCGATGGCCTGCTCCCGGGGGCAACCTTCCCAGAAGGGGTAGCAGTTGGTCATCAGGATGTCGCAGGCCGCCGTGATGCGGG
>Ga0268298_10001623_pt1 | contig 26006 bp, 25 predicted proteins | sample WWTPWeurt_MetaG_FD_194462 | JGI IMG/M metagenome (GOLD analysis project Ga0268298, IMG submission 194462) | Activated sludge microbial communities from WWTP in Nijmegen, Gelderland, Netherland - WWTP Weurt | ecosystem: Engineered > WWTP > Aerobic digester > Activated sludge | place...
GTTGAGGAACTCAGGGCCCAGCTCCAGAACAATGAGATCCGGCTTCACACCTGAACGTGTTAGCTCATCCGCAACAATCAACTCTCCAAGCAGGTTCGCACCCGGGAAAGCCAGCCTTGGATCAAAAGTAAACTCGCCGAGCGTCGCACGGCTACGATCATCGAGATGTGGATCCGCATTCAAGTCATGGTGGCGAATCTCCCCGAGCATCATGCTACGCGAAGACCCGATCAAGAGTACATGCTTTTTTCCAACCTGCCGGTCCGCATCAAGAACCGCGCTGGCATTGTGGACGTAAGTCTGCAGCAGCTCATGCTCCGTGGGTTCTGGCCTGCCCGCATTGTGGACCCAGGGCAAATTCACGGGTTGATCCAGAACCAGAATCAAGAGCAGAAGCAAGTAAGGGGTAAACCTCATCTTCTGCTGATCAAGCCAATACTGACCGACCGCGCAATCAAAAATCGAAACACAAAAAAAGAGGAGAAATAATCCGAGCACATACGATCTTCGAACCTGGATCGACGATAAAACGATCCACAGTATGACGTTCTTAAAAAAATACACTTCTCTATTTTTGAAATTCGGCCTCGTGGGCGCGCTGGGTACGGTCATCAACCTGGCAGTGTTCTGGTTGCTCGTGGAAGTACTCCGAATAGAACCAAACATAGGGAGTGTGGCAGCGTTCGTGACCGCACTCACAGCAAATTACTTTTTGAATCAGAACTGGACCTTCAGAGAGGAAGCCGGAGGCGAGCTATTCACCGCCGGGTCGTATGCGCGATATGCGGGGGTAAATCTAGTTGGACTCGCTGTGAATCTAATCGTACTGAACGCCGCCATCTGGTTGTTTCATCCTCAGGGATTGATGCTGGTTCAGGCTGCCGGGATTGCTGCCGGAACGATCTTCAATTTTGTACTTTCGAAACTGTTTGTATTCAAGGCAGAACAAGATTGAAAATGACGACGGAGAAAAGACCTGGTCTGTGGCAATCTTTGTCCGGTGCCCATCCCGGCGAATTGCCAGCGCTCGACATTGTTCGCGCGGCCGCCATACTGATGGTATTCGCCTATCACGCATGGACCAGTACAAGAACCGCGGTACCCGCAGTGGCCCAGGTAGTAGACAACTTGCTGTTGAATGGCAAAAGCGGTGTGACACTATTCTTTGTTCTGAGTGGCTATCTGATCACGTCCGTCTTAATGCGCGAATACGCAACATCAGCGAACATTTCCCTTTCGCAGTTCTACCTCAAACGCAGTCTTCGCATCCTGCCCGCGTACTATGCTTATCTTATTTTCTTCTTGATTCTTGCAGTCATCGGCTCGCACACCTTTGCAAAAGGAACAGAGAATCAATTTCAGAGAGGTTGGTATTTCGATTTTCTTTTCGTTTCGAATATCTGGCAAGGGTTTCACGTTCACACGTGGTCTCTGGCAACCGAAGAACAGTTCTATTTGTTGTTCCCCGTCCTTGCGATCGCGTTGTTTCGAGCCAGTAAGAGAATACGAATCGCGATCATTCTGGCATTGTATCTTGTTCCACTTGCAATTCGCGTCGTTGCATTTTCAAAAATGGAACCTGCATTGTATGGAGACTGGGCTTATCATCGCCCGTGGACCAGATTTGATGATCTACTGGCAGGAATTCTGGTCGCGTCTGCAGAGATCTCTACTATGCGCGCGATATACAGGCGCACGATTCTGGTTGTATGTTCCGTGGGGGCCTTATCTGTACTCGCCACATCGCCCAGCGAATTTACCTGGATCAGTCCTTTCCTGAACAACGGTCTAAATTTGAGCTTCGCCGGGATTGTGCTGGCGGCCCAGGCTTCTCCCTTAAAAAGGGCGCCGGTGTTCTTCACCGTCACAGCTCGGTTGAGTTATTCCTTCTATTTATGGCATATGCTCGCAGGCGGCATAGGGGCGGCAGTGGTGTTTCACTCCGTCAAGCCAGGAGACACTGTTACGTGGATGAAATTCGCAAGAGGAATTCTTTCTGCCGCATTCTGGAGTTATGTCATTGCTCTGGTTTCTTATCGCTTGATAGAAATGCCTTTCCTTCGCTTGAGAGCACCGCTCCTGCTACGAATGCAGAAGAAATCGAGCACTTGAATTCAACCAGACATCAAGCCGATTTCGATGGCCACGATCGCCACCGAAATCGTTCATGAATCAGTCTCGCGGATCAGGGAGTGACAGTCATCACGCCCATTTGCGCCGGAGAGAAACTGTTCGTTGGAAACGGATTGTACCCGGCTCCGTCCATATCGCAATAGGTGTAGTGTGCTCCTCCATCCATGGAGAAACGGAACACGTACGCGTAAGAACCAGGAGCCGGCGCGATGATCGACTTCATGTATTCGTCATCGTTGGCTATTTGAACATTGTAAACCGCAGTGACGAAAGTCCACAAACCGGGTTGATTGATGGGATCGGAGCCCAGAGGGCCGTAGCCAAAATCAGCCAGCACGATTGGATTGGGACCTGCAACCTCTGTGACATTCTGTCCGTAAACTCGGCCATAGACATTTTGCGTTGGCTGATTGGTCTGGACGGACATAGTATATGGCCATTGCAGATTGCAGTATTGCAACTCGTTAGGCGGCCCCATTCCGTTTGCAGCAACGCTCGGTCCATTGCTCAGAGTGACTACGTAATCCTGGAAGGATCCATCTTCTGCAACCACAGTATACGTAACGGGAGCCGCGAAATTGTTCGGCGTCGATCCGCTCGTCTGAACGGTGGAGCCAACTTTTACGGAGACTCCTGTCGTTGTGAAACTTGCAGTGAGAGCAGAAACATTCGTTCCCGCAGGCACAGTAATCGCAATGTTCGTGCCTGTAATCACTCCTGTAGCTCCCAGAGAGGGAAAACTAAAAGCAGTCAAGGCTTTCGCATTCGAGAGGATGGTCACCTGCGCAGAGGACGTCATACCTGCCAGCGTTGCATCTACAGTGCCGCTCACTCCTGCAGTAGGCGATGCAGTGAAAATGCCAGAAGATGTCCCGATGGTTCCAATGGGGCCAGTGACTCCAAAAGAAGGCAATACGGGAATCACATTGCCCCAGGCATCCCGACCGATCGCATCAAATGCATATACCTGGTTCACTGACAGATTCAGAGTCCCGGTGATCGCAACACTGGACTGATCCAATATCGTAACGTTCACAAGCTGACCCGGATGCACATTGATAGGAGAGGAAAAACTAAAGGAGCCAGCAGTGACATTCAGATTTCCGTTGCCCACACCTTGCGCCGTGAAGCGAATACCCGAAGGGGAAACCTTAACCGCGCTGCCAACGCCACCGCCTACATTGAACGTATCTGCGGAGATATTCTGCGCGCCTCCTACATCGCTCGTTACACTCAGAGTGTAGTCGCGTGAAAAGCCAGAAGCGATATTGAGAGTGGCCGCCGGATTGAGAGTGATGCCAGTTGCCGTGCGAGCAATGGTTCGAGTACGCACGGGCGTCGTGGTGATCTTTCCAAGATTGTCTATTGCACGGAAGTAGTACTGGATTCCGGTTGTGGTTACTGCACTCGCCGGGATCAGGAATGTATAGCGATTCGGTGTAGCCGCGTCTGTTGGATCAGGCGTGAGGACAGACTGAGTGTACGTAGGCGCACCCACTGTTCTCCAGAATACGTACGCTGCCGCGATGGATCCGGTACTGGTTCCTTGAAACGAGGTGATGATGGTGCGAATGCGAAGCGGAATTCCTGCCACAGGTGTGCCTGGAAGAAAGTTTGCGGTGGCACTGACGGAAGGTGCTGAGCTGCCGGCCACGAGCGCCTGCGCTCCAGCAAGATAAGTCGAGAAATGATCTACAGATGCGGTGACGCAACCGCCGGATTCGGAACCTCCCATACCAATGAGACCATCCTCATCCTGGAGGTAGACTTGCGCTGTAGAAGCGGAGAGGCCTTGCGAACTGAGCTCTTGAGATGGATAGCATATGGTGAGAAGTGCAGACTTTGAAAACTGAAGTCCTTCTGGTTCGAATTTATAACCCATGAGAACCGGAGTAACGCCATCCGCTGCTGCGGGCCTATCGATCGCGGTGACCGTAATGTATTCATCCTGGTCAAGAGCACCTGCAGGTACTGCAAGTTTCACGTTGCGGCCCAGTTCCACATATCCGCCTTCCGATGCAGTGATTGCATTGGATGCATGCGACCCTGTGCTGGCCCATTCATTTGTCGGGATCGGAGAACCTCCGTGATAGAGAGCAGCCACCCCAAACAGAGTGAGCATGTTTCCGTTTCCGTGTGAAGCTGGCCCAACAGTTCCCGTGCAACCCACGGCCGCCGTAAATAGAACCGCAATCGCCAAATTGAATAAGTTTCTCATAACACAAATCCCCCGTCTGCGACCAGAGGGGTATACCCGGGCCTGTGAGGTCAAATAGATTATTGAAAAACATATACAATCACAAACGTTATGCGATCAATTCACACTTTCTGTGCTGTTCATTACACAATTCATGACGTTCATTCAGGAACCATGAAGTTGATCCTCTTGGCTCGCGGACTAGAAAACGGTCCATCCACCTAGAATCCCGCAGAGTGGATACCTGAGCAGAAGACATCGCAATGGTTCGCGGGCTGAAATTCCAATCGCCTACGATCTGTTATGCGATCTGGCCCTAAAAGAATTGGAACCATCAACGAAAGACCAGGGAGGCCCCGGAAGCACGCGCGAAACTTCTGATGATTTCCATTCAAGAGGCTCGCTCCAGAATCGCAGCATTGCACACTCGCATGTCCATTTTCGCGGTTTTCTACGCGCTATTTTGAGTTGCCGCATAAGCTGCCTGCTGTAGTTTCGCGAGACGAAAATCCGGGGGACCCATGACCATTCTGCATCCAACCAAATTCGATTTTAGCCCGCTCGATCCTGCATCGAGCGAAATCATGCAAAAAACGGTTCAATTTTTCGAAAACAAAGGGCTCGCAAAGGTAAAACACGACGACCACGAAAGGGTGTGGTATGCTGATTTCCTGGAATTTATTAAGCAAGAGAAGATCTTCTATCGCCTCATGACTCCCGCGCAATACGGGGACTCTCCGGATGTGCGGTTTGACTCTTATAGAAACAACTACTTCAATGAAATACTCGGGTTTTACGGGCTTGCGTACTGGTATACCTGGCAGGTAACCATGTTAGGTCTCGGACCTATCTGGAACGGAAGCAATGAGGAAATCAAAAAGGAAACGGCAAAGAGGCTCAAAGAAGGAGCGATTTTCGCGTTCGGCCTATCTGAGCGAGCGCACGGTGCGGATCTCATCTCAAGCGAGATGACTCTCAAAACAATTGCCCCTGGCAAGTACATTGCAAATGGTCGTAAGTACTACATAGGAAATGCAAACAAAGCCTCTTTTGTTTCCACTTTCGCAAAGGATGCGGAAACCGGAGACTACGTGTTCTTCGCAGCAGAATCTGCACACCCGAACTACACGTGTGTGCAAAACGTAGTGAACTCCCAGAACTATGTAGCTGAGTATGAGCTTAAGGATTACCCGATTACGGACAAAGAAATTCTATCGCGAGGCCGTGACGCCTGGGACGCATCCCTTGCCACCATTGCTTACTGCAAATACAACCTGGGATGGGCGTCCATCGGGATCTGTACTCATGCATTTTATGAAGCAATCAACCACGCAGCCAATCGTGTTCTTTTCAAACACAAGGTCACAGACTTTCCACACATCAAACAATTCATGACGGATGCGTGGACTCGCTTGCTCGCGATGAGACTATTTTCATTTCGCGCCAGCGACTACATGCGTGCGGCGTCGGAAGACGACAAACGCTATCTTCTCTACAACCCTATGGTGAAAATGAAAGTCACAATTCAGGGAGAAGAAGTCGTGAACCTGCTATGGGATGTGATTGCGGCAAAAGGATTTGAGAAAGACGGCTATTTTGAAATGGCTGCGCGAGACATCCGCGGATTGCCTAAACTAGAAGGAACCGCGCAGGTCAATATGGTATTGATCATGAAGTTCATGGATAAGTTTTTCTTTGAACCATCTCCTTATCCCGATCTGCCGCGTCAGAAATCTCCCGGCAACGATTCGTTTATGTTTGCGCAGGGAAGCACAAGTAAGGGACAAAATCGCATTCAGTTTCACGACTTCAATATAGCATACAACCAATCTAAGCTTCCAAATGTTAAGATCTTCCAATCGCAAATTGAAGTTTTCAAGAAGTTCCTGAAGGAAGCAGCACCGGACAAAGCGCAAACACGTGACCTGGATTTCATGCTCAACGTGGGAGAGCTCTTCACACTCGTTCCCTATGGCCAGCTGATCCTGGAGTGCGCGAAAAGCGAAGGGATTTCAGACGACCTTGTAGATCAGATTTTCGATTTCATGGTGCGCGATTTTTCACGTTATGCGCTTCAGATGTATTCCAGAACTTCCAGCACTCAAGCGCAAATGGATCTCTGCATGCAAATGATCAAGAAGCCGGCAGTAAACACAGAAAGATTCGAGCGCGTGTGGAAAGAGAATGTATTATCTTTGAACATGGCCTACGTCATGAAGCCGTAAAAAGATTGCGCCATATTCACCTTGTCCGCCGTATAGCCCCCAATGGGCAAACGAAGCGCATTGTGCGCTGCCTTCGCAGTGATGGCAGCACTCTCTCATTGCGCTGCGCGTTCAGAATGTAGTGCCCTGGACATTTCGTGTGGCTTGCCTGCATACTTGCTCATGCTACAATCCAGGCAATTCGCCTACATCGCAAACGCTTCCACTTTCGAAGCCTTTCGCTACGATCAAAATACATCCCAGCTCACATTGCTGCAAACGGTCGCTTCCGGCCAAAGGTGCGATGCGGTGCGCCCCCATCCATACGGTTTCTTCCTCGATTGCGTCGTGGATGTGGCAGGCACGGACTACCTGCGCGTTTTCAGAATCGGCAGCGGCGGAGTTCTCTCTTTTATTGAAGAATTTAACATTGGCTCTGTAACGGGCCTTGGTCTGGCGAATCATCACAGAGGGGACATAGTCGTCTTGATCGTGGATACTTTTTCTCGATACTATCTCTACCAGATGGATCAGATCACCGGTCATCTCACTCTAGCGTCTCAATCCCCCGCCGGCGTTGGCGGAGCGGCCAGTGCTATGAGTAGAGACGGAAACTTCATATATGGAAGAACTTCAGGCGCAAGCCAGGTGACTCTTCGAATCACAGGGAATAGCATTACGCAAATGCAAGATCTGGGCAATCCTGGAACGAACACGTTCACATTCACAACGACTCCGGACGGATTCTATCAACTCCAGAACATCAATCAAGCGCTCGGCATACGGAGATACACGGTAAACGGAGATGGAACGTTATCTGCTCCTCTCGATTACCCGAACTCTGCGCAGAGCGAAATCTTCGACGATGACTCGTGGACTCCTGATGGTCGTTTCTTTTACACGCGAAGTGGCGCTTCCGCCGACAACTTGCGCGGCTATGCATATTCAGGCGGAAACATCAGCCTCGTCACTGGAACGCCCATCGTACTGCCCGGAGGCCTGGGAACCCCGACCGTGGATCCAGGCGGCAAGTATGTATTCATCGATCGAAGCGCAGCTGGTTTGTACCATGTATTCCAGATCAATAGAATTACGGGGGAATTGACGCAAATGGCCGATTCTCCTCGAGCGTGCACATCCAACCCCTGCGGCAGAATTTCGTTTGGGACGCGTGCACGCTTTCCTGGAGATTTCTAACTACTTAAGTTCTTTAAACTTCTTTTCCGCTGCGTCAAATATCTTCTTTTTCATCTCAGGTGTCAGTTTGCTCTGCTGGCCAAGTGGGCTTCCGTCCATCAGAGAATGATTGTGTTCATATGTGACGCCTGGCACTTCATCCGCCGTGAGACTGACCGTCTTGCCGTTGCGCGTGAAGACGAGAGTGTCCTTGTGATAGGTATTGGACTTAGAATCCCCTGCGGCAAAATCAACATCACCTTCACAGTAACAGACGCCCACAGTATCTCCATTCTGAAATGTATAGAACTTCGTGCCGCGCACACCGGCCACAGTCGTAGGCGTGCGCACTGTGAACTCTTCGCGCGAAGTTGCTTTCTGAACCTGGAGCCACATGTTGCCCTTATCGAGTAGAACTTCTGTCTTTTGATCTCCCAGATTCAATCTAAACACGCTGTTTGGCTGCAGCTCTGCCTGCCCTACAGTTCCTTTGATTGCAATGATCGCAATTCCATTCTCTCCAGTTCGTACGGTATCCCCTGGAACAAACCGATCTCCCACTTTCGCAGGCTCCACCTTACCGGAACGTTCGACGGTCACGTCTCCCTGAACATTCTTGAATAATCCGGCGTCCGGTTGGGAAGGACCTTTGCACGCAAAGGCACAGAGAAGAAAAAAGACAATCGTGAGTTTACGCATGAGAGCAAGTTCAGATAGAGAACAAAAAATCACAACTAATAAAAACGCGAACGCGGAAAGAAGAGACTACAGCCAGGTCTTGAGAAATTCCTGATGCTTTACAGGGTTGAATTCAACAATGCGATACATCGCGCAGCCCTTGAGCTTGAATGGATCTTGAGAGAAAATCTCTTCCATCTTCTCTCGCGATTCACACTTACCCAGAATGATGCCGCCGGTTCTCGGAACCTGGGGTCCAGACATCAAAAGAGTGCCTTCATCATACCATTTCTGCAAAAACGCCCGATGTTCTGCCGTGACTTCATCGATTCGTTCAATTGGAACAGTGTATGTAACTTCAATCATGAAATGCTTCATAATGCCTCGCGCGAAACAGAAACCATATTTCTTCTTTCTTTTTTTGCCTGATAGAGCGCACGATCTGCATTTTGAATGAGCGTTACAGGTTCATATCCTTTTTCAGGAAGAAGAGCTGCCACACCAAGACTCGCCGTGACCACACCAAGAGGGGATCCTTTGTGCTCAATCTGTGCGGCTTCAATGGCGGCGCGAATCACTTCCGCAACGTGCGCCGCACCTTCCAATGGGGTCTCAGGCAGGATCAAGATAAATTCCTCTCCGCCGTAACGCGCTACAAGGTCTGCCGGGCGATGCACACCGTTGGCAACGACCCGGGCAATAATGCGAAGACAGTTGTCTCCCTGGGGATGCCCGTATTGATCGTTGTATTCCTTAAAGTAATCTACATCAATAAGCACAACGCTTACAGGACGACGCGCTCTCTGAGCCAGGCGCCATTCTCTTTCCAGGTGTGAAATGGCTTAAATAGAAAATCGTTGACTCCCGCTTCCACTGCCTGCGGCAAGATCTCGGGACCTTCCTTTCCAGTCATGATGATCACAGGGAGATCCCGCAGCTGATCTATTTTGCGAATGTCTCGGGTCAATTGAATGCCGCTTCCATCAATCAACCAGACGTCGGTGATCACTGCCTCCATCTGATCGATGTTCTTGCGCACTATCTCAAGGGCCTCTGGTGCATCGTCGCATGTGCGAACATCTCTGTAACCGGCTGTCTCCAGCATTTGTCTCACCAGTCTCTGCTGGTCAGGCGAATCTTCTACAACCAGGATCATGCTTTCTAATGGCGCCGGGCGGACTTGAGGAGGTCAAGCACGTCTTGAACAGAAGCATCCAGAGTATGCAAGATCTGCACATTGCCACGAGGAGCCCAGATGCAAGGATCCGTTGGACCAAAAATCACAACACAGGGTGCACCCGCCGCCGCAGCCAGGTGAGAAACACCCGAATCGTTTCCAAGGAAGACCTTGCAGGAGGAAAGGATGCCAATCAACTCCCGTATAGAAGGACTTCGGAAGATGGTATCTTCACTCCCGGACATGACAATGCCAGACTCAAGGAGTTCATTCTCTGCCGGGCCCAGAATCCAGGATACGCGGCGGCCACTTTGTACCAGGGAATCCCTTACGGCCCTGAACCGTTCCAGGGCCCATCGCTTGTGGATCCCAGCGGATCCTGGATGAATGCAAACATCGAACTCTTCCGATCGGATAGGCAGTCGACCGGGCAGTGATGCCCAGACCCTGGCTATCTCAGACGCGGACACGTCCGCACCATGAATGCGAAAAAGAAATTCGGACTGATGAACAAATGGGTGCGATTGGATAGAAGGGCTGGCATACACCGGACAAATTTTGCGAAGCGACTGAACGAACAAATCATCCACGTCCTTCATCCAGACATACGCTTCATCAAAGTGAATATTCGCCGTCTGACCAATGAACAAAGGCCGCAGTTCCCTGCCCTCGAAAGAAAGGATCTCGTCTACCAGACGGAATTCAAGTGCCGCCTGAGCGTATAACGGGTTTGCAGCGATTGTAATTTTTGCGCCGCTGTTTATAGAACGGATGCGGTCCAGAGCGGGAAACGTGAGGATCACGTCTCCGAGAGCTCCGGGCCGCACTGCGAGGATCGTTTTTATTTGTAGCCGAGTTTTGCTTTGAGATTCGTGTCCAGTGCGGACAAGAATTCTTCAGTGTAGAGGAAATGCTCTCCGTGATTGACCTTGTTGCCATAAACGCAAACAGCAAGGTCCTTGGTCATCTTCCCACTTTCTACAGTCTCTACGCAGACCTGTTCCAGCGCCTGGCAGAATTTCACCAGATCTGGATTGTTGTCCAGTTTGCCGCGGAATTCAAGACCACGAGTCCATGCGAAGATGGATGCGATTGGATTGGTCGAAGTAGGCTTGCCTGCCATATGTTCGCGGTAATGCCGCGTAACGGTCCCGTGAGCTGCTTCTGCTTCCATGGTCTTGCCGTCCGGCGTTACAAGCACAGAAGTCATGAGCCCAAGAGAACCAAAGCCTTGCGCGACGGTGTCAGACTGCACGTCCCCATCGTAGTTTTTGCAAGCCCATACAAAGTTGCCATTCCATTTGAGCGCGGAAGCAACCATATCGTCAATGAGACGATGCTCGTACACTGTACCGGCTGCTTCGAAGGCCTTTTTGAATTCTTTCTGATAGATTTCTTCAAAAATGTCTTTGAACCTTCCATCGTACTTTTTCAGGATGGTGTTCTTTGTAGAAAGGTACAAAGGCCATTTCTTAGTCAGCGCCATGTTGAAGCATGAATACGCAAAGCCGCGGATAGATTCATCCGTGTTGTACATTGCCAGAGCAACGCCGTCTCCTTTGAAATCGAAGACTTCGTGTGTCTGGGGTGCGCCACCTTCCGGCGTGAATGTGATGGTGAGCTTTCCTTTCCCTTTGGTTACAAAGTCTGTCGCGCGGTATTGATCCCCGAATGCATGGCGGCCAATGCAAATGGGAGCAGTCCAGTTTGGAACCAGGCGCGGAACGTTTTTACAAACGATGGGTTCGCGAAAAACAGTGCCATCCAGAATGTTCCGAATTGTGCCGTTAGGCGATTTCCACATTTGCTTTAGATTGAATTCTTTTACGCGCGCTTCGTCTGGAGTAATTGTGGCGCACTTGATGCCAACGTTGTACTTCTTGATGGCTTCCGCAGCCTCTACGGTGACTTTGTCTTCAGTTTTGTCGCGGTATTCAACGCCAAGGTCGAAGTACTTAATATCTACGTCCAGGTATGGAAGAATCAGTTTTTCTTTGATGAACTTCCAGATGATCCTGGTCATCTCATCTCCGTCAAGTTCTACAACTGGATTGGCAACTTTGATCTTATTCATGTTTCCGATGTTGCGCGTGAGGGCTAAGGGCGGGCAAGACTTTTTCTATGAATGCCTTCACAGTCCGAACAACTGAGCTTCCTTGCCCCTGCCTCGCCCCAGAAAACGACGCATCACCGGAACCTCGGGCACGAAAGACTGAGTTCGCGCATCTACGAGGATCGGATGGCCCAGAGACTTCGTCAGAGCTTCCAGGCGACCGGCGCGCGAAAGAACATCTCCCACAATCGCGTATTCCATCCTGCGAAAGGACCCAACATTTCCGGCAAATGCGCGGCCAGTCGCCAGGCCAATGCCGAATCCGGCCAGCTCTACCCCTTGCTCCATGGCTACAGGCAAGATCGTTTCATAATATTCGCGCATTGCCAGAGCGCACTTCACCGCATTGTGGACGTCTTCTGCGGATTCGCGCGTCCCGAACGTTGCAATCAAACCATCGCCGGTGAGCTTGGTGATGGTGCCCTTGTTTGAAAATATGAGATCCATCAAATCCACGGTGATCATGTTGATGATTTCCGCGAATCTCTCGGAGCCAAGCTCCTCCGCGAGGCCAGTAGAATTCCTCAGATCGTAAACGAGAACTGTTGTGTGAATGTATTCGCCGCCTTGTGAAGCGGGCCCCTGCTTCAAAATCGATTCAACGATCTCAGGAGAGAAGTATCGCGCCAGAATCTCTCTTTCTTTCGAAAGTTTCTCCACCAGGCTTTCCGCGTTGCGACGAAAAGCAACCATCTCCAAAATGTTATGCATACGGGTGGAAAGCTCAATGAGGGAAAACGGTTTTTGCAAAAACTCCTCCGCCCCTTCGAACAATGCTTCCACAATCAATTCCGCTCGCTTCTCCGCAGACATGATCATCACAGCCTGATCTGGATTTTTTTCGCGCACTTCCGCCAGCAGAACAAGGCCATCCATGTCCGGAAGATTCACGTCCAAAAGGATCAGGTCTGTTTGATTCTGCTCTAACCACACGCGCGCGTCAGCTCCGGTCGAAACTCCTGCAGTCCTGAACCTCATCAAAGCCAGATAATACTCCAGTAGAGCGAGTTGATCCGGATCGTCTTCCACGATGAGTATGGTTGCCCGGGCTAGATCCGGCCGAAACATTTTCAGATTCATAGACGGAATATTTCCACGTCGTGTTTCTTGCCACGCACTGAACTTTCTGCAATCCTCTCTGCGCCCTGCACTCCCGAACGAGCAACCGTCGCGCCGTCAGCCAGAATATCAATCCCTAGCTTACGACTCAGCTGATCGAGTCGCGCTGCCAGATTCGCAGGATCTCCAATCACGGTGTATTCCATTTTACGATAAGAGCCAATGTTTCCGGCAAAGACAGATCCGGTTGCGATTCCAATCCCGAATTCAATTCTCTGCGGCCAGGCTCCTGTCTCATTCATCAATTGAAAATGCTCCTGCAAAGACCGAGCGCAATCGACGCAGTTCTTCGCATCGTTTGGGGATGCAACAGGAAGTCCAAAAGTCGCCAGTATCCCCGCGCCCGTCAGCTTGTTTACAGAACCATGGTGAGAATAGACCAGATCTAGAACGTCTACGAATATCTGACTGAGGAAATGAGAGAAATCGCCTGCACTCATTGTCTTTGCAATGGCAGCCGCGTTTCGCAAACTGAGAAAAAACATAGAAACGTCTGCCCGGGTTCCTTTAAGATCCGCGGTAATTTCTCCAGAAAGAAGCTTTTCTGCCACATCCCCGGAGAAGTAGCGCAACAGGAGCTGCTTTTCTGCCTCGAGATGATTTGCAGTTTCTTGCATTTGTTTACGATAGGCGATCTTCTTCAGCACACTTCGAATGCGAAGGTCCACCTCAGTAATAAAAAGGGGCTTGGTCAAGAATCCGGATGCACCTTCAAAGAAGGCATGCAATATCTGTTCGGGTCTTGGCGCATGCGAAACGAGTATTACGCCTGTATCCGGGCGCGCCTTCTTGATTTGTTCGAGCAAATCGATTCCGCTGAGATCGTTAAACACCGCATCGAGAAGTACGATATGCGGGGAAAATTCTTCTACCTTTTGCACTGCCCGGTCGTAGTCCGAAACCCCTTCCACCTGATAGGACAATGCACCCAGAAAAGAGGCAGTGCGGGCAACATCCTCGGGATCAGCTCCAATTACCAGGGCCCTCGTATCACGTGGATTGATCGCGATTGCGTCAAATGCAGGCACAAGTCGCAGGAATGGCCGCGCGCCGAAAACCGCAAGCCGTAATGGATTTTTGCGATTGCTTTCTTCCTGATGTGCGAAGATATAGAACTGTATGGTCGTCAACTGCGTGCTCTATTCTGCCGGTCACCCGGTTCAGAACATAGAAATCAACGAGATACGCTCGCACCTCGGGCAGCAGGATTCATTCATCTGGCTTGGCCTTTATGAACCAAACGAAGAGTTGATGAAGGAAGTCCAGAAGGCGTTTGGCCTGCATGATCTTGCAGTGGAAGATGCCCACAACGCGCACCAGAGGCCTAAAATTGAGGCATATGGAGACAGTCTGTTTCTTGTTTTACACACTGCTCAAAAGAACCAGGACAAAGTGGAGTATGGGGAAACTCACGTATTCATTGGATATGGCTACATCGTCACAGTCAGGCATGGCGCATCTCTCCCTTACACAACGGTGCGCGAAAGATGCGAAAAGACCCCGGAGCATCTATGTCGGGGACCGGGCTTCCCTCTGTACGCTGTGATGGACTTCGTCGTGGACAACTACTTGCCCATCGTGGAAGAATTTGAAGACGAACTGGTTGCGCTTGAAGAGACCATTTTTAAAGGCAATTCGCACGAAGATACTACGGAACGAATCTATGACCTGAAGCGGGAAATCATGGGCCTGCGAAGAGCCACTGTTCCGCTGCTGGAAGTTTGCAATAACCTGACGCGTGTAACCACACCACTTCTGACTGCAGAAGTCCAACCCTACTTCAGAGACGTTCACGATCACGTGGTGCGAATCAACGAAGCCATGGAAACTCTGCGAGAAATGCTCAACACTGCATTCCAGGTGAACCTGTCCCTTGTGACCATGAAGCAAAATGATGTGGTCAAAAAGCTGGCGGGATGGGCCGGTTTGCTGGGCGTGCCGACCATGATGGCTAGCTTCTACGGAATGAATTTCAAATACATGCCGGAACTCGAATGGAAGTATGGCTACCCGGCGCTCATGGTGGTCATGATCAGTGCATGTCTTTTCCTTTATTATCGCCTGAAGAAATCAGACTGGTTATGATTCGCGGTCCTCACTGCCATGAGGAGAACGTCTAGTGGCCTGGTACTGGGCTTCGCTGCCTCTTGTAGCCGTACTCGCAAACATCGCGGCGTTTCTTTCTTCTCTGCAAGACCGCGATTCATTCAGCCGAGGGTTTCGCGTACTCCTGGTTTTGCTTGCGGGCGGGAACTTGAGTCTGGCCGCTGTTTTGATGAGTGAACCTTCTGCAAATGCTCCTCTGGCGTTTCACGTATTTCGGCACTTCGCATTTCTGGCAGCACCCACTCTAGCATCCCTCGTTCGCATTCTCTCTGGCCGCACTCTGGATGGATGGATGACGCGAATCCTCGCAGTTTTTTCTTTCTTGCTGATTGTCGCGATAGAGATTGATTTTTTTTCAGAACGGTCTCTTCTGATCGACCACTGGGCCTCGCATGAATGGGGCACGTTTCCGGTACTCGCCATTCGCGCACGAATCCTTGTTGGTTCACTTTTTCTTCTATGTGCGGGCAGCTCCATCTACTGGCTTGTAAATGCTAAAGAAAGTTTAGTGCGAAAACCTGTCACCTTTCCAATCACATTGTGGTGGCTTGCGTTTGTGGGAAACTTTCCGGCACTCCTGGGAGTGGGCCTTTACCCCGTGGGCATGATCTTCGAAACAATCGTAAGCGTGCTGATAGCAGCCACACTCAGAAAGAACTCAGCGAATCACTGGAGCCAGAAGGCATCTGAGGTCATGGCCTGCAGCTCTCTTTCGCTGACCATTGGGGTGCTCCTTTCGGCACTCATGCCAGAAAATCATTTCAAAGCCATTGCAGTGTCGCTGGCGGCGGGGATCGCAGCGTTTCTGGGAACAGACCGGCTGAGAAGCAAACAAATAGAAAAGAAGATCCCCGGGCTTGCATCCTATCAATTGACAAGACAGGAAGAGAGAATTTGCGAGCTTGTAGCAGAGGGTTACACTCGCGCTCAGATTGGCTTTTTCCTTGGAATCGCGGACGGTACTCTCAGAAATCACCTGGTCCATTTGTATGCAAAGACTGTGGATCGCGAAAAAGAATCCGGAGTGCGCGACAAATTCCAGAGACTGACTCTGTTCCTTCTCAATCTGCAAAAATAGCGAAAACCGTGACAGATGTCACGGTTCCTGGTCACATTCGTGACAGGCGGCCTATTTTCAAAATCACGCTCCTGTCCTAGAATGAATGCATGCAAACACCAACCTACATCAACGTTTATATGATCCTCGCAAGCAGTGCAGTGGCCGTGGCCGCATTCGGCTATTTGCGCGCCAGAATAGAAAGTACCAAAGAACGCCGATGGTGGCAGAAGTCTCTCTTTGTCTTTGTCGCGCTCTACTCCATTCATTCAGTGCTAGCGTTAAGCGGATTCTATTCAGTGTTCAGCCTGCCGCCACGCTTTCCCGTGGCGGCCATGGCCACTCTAGTAATCTTCATTCTGTTTGGCCTGAGCGAGACTGGCAGGTCTGTCCTTCATAGAATCGGCCCAGACCGCCTCGCCCTTTTTCAGGTCTGGCGCTTTCTGCCTGAAATACTCATCCTGTTGCTCGTGCGAGAGTCACTTTTGCCCGAAGCGATGACTGCGGCGGGAAGAAATTTCGATCTATGGATCCCCGTCACTGCATCTGCTATGTATTACTTAAGATCGCGCAGACTCTTGCCAGATGCAGTCCTGATCGTCTGGAATCTGTTAGGGATTCTTGTCCTGGGATTCACTGTATATACAGGCCTCAGATCTGCACCGTTTCCTTTCAACCAGCCAGGTCCGATTGACACATCCGTTCTGGCTCAATTTCCGATTGCTTTTCTTCCGCTCTTCATGGTGCCGCTGGCTATGTTTTCGCACATAGCCGGAATCACTCTTCTGATTTCTAATCCGGGGGCAGATCGCGTTCCAGCGCGCACTTAGGATAATTGCCCGCGGCGAGCGGAGTGCCCAGCCATCCGTATGCTTCTGTGGGTGACACTACATGGATGTCCCATCCCGATTCCAGTTTGGGACATCCAGTTTTGAAATGTCTGCAGAGCACTTGCGCAGCGCGCGGCTTCGGATACGCCCAGGCAGAATCAGGATAAAGACAACTCTTTTCCACTGCAGCTACCTTCATCATGCGACGTGCAATGGCTTCATATTCGCGGAACCGTTCGATGATAAGCTCCACAAGGTCTTTGTGGAAAAATCCTCGCGCACCGTTGTAGGCAACCATGGGAACAATTTGCTCCGCCCTCGCCGCTGGATCGGCAATTTGCTTGCTCGATTCATGAATGAAAAGAGCGAGGCGAACGACACTTGTGAGTGCAGAAGCGGACGCTGGATCTGCGGGCGCACCTGGCGCAGGATCATCACCATCGTCCGTCGCTTCCGTGCTACCGGACTGATGCGCAGGATCAATAATATCGAATGGTACGTCTTCGTTCGCTGGCTTTTCCACATCCAGGGATGAATTCTTGAGAGCGTCTCTGACCTCGGGTGGTAGCTGTAACTTCACAGCAATCCTGGACGCAGCTTCCGCAATCTCGCGGCGACGGCGATCTGACAGCTGCGCCCTCCACTCATCTGAAGCCGCCATTGGCATTTCCGCAATGAACCCGGCAAGAAAAGCATAACGATGAAGACGCGGAATTCCAAACGACTTTTGCACAATGATCCCGAGTGCGAGAAGTCCCGTCTTTGCGGCGTGTCTAAAGAACTCCGCATGATCACTCCATTGTTTGTAGAATGTAAGGACCAGCAAGTCAGTCGCAAACGCGTGCTGGATGTACGCGTTGTAGTTTGACCTGGTCTTTTCAAACAAGTGACGAATGAAGTGAGACTCCGTTTCATCCAGAGTGGCTACTATGATGCGGGCAAGACTTGCACGTAGCTTCTTAATGATTTCAGGGTCCACTGCAATGCGAAAATCCGGGTCATAGTTGCCCGCCATCGCTTCCAGGCGCTTGATAGCACTCTCCTTTACAAAGATCTTTTCCTTAATAAGAATGTTGCCTGCTTTGTCCTTCACCGGTTCAGAAAACTGAAATGCACCGATCAATTGCTGATCCGAAATGAACCGATTCAATTCTTCCAGACTCTCAAATCCAATGAATGCTGGATCAATGCGCATGGGTGAAAGGTTCGGTCCCGCGCCTTTTTAGCCACCATATTTTTGTACGATTTCCGACTCCTGTTTGTTACATGGGTGCACTACGATGGAATCATGCGAAACATCCTGGCAGCTTTCGGTTTTCTGATCCGACTCAGCCTGAAGCAGAGGAAATCCTACTCATCAGAATATATCACAATCAATGACGAAAGCATCGGAGTAGATATATACGACCCGATCGGACCGAGCAAAGGATGCATCTTGACCATCAACGGATTCGCCCCTCTCGGGAATCGCGATGAGAGATTCCTCCATTTAAACAGCGCCCTCGCTGGAATCGGATTCACCGTCGTATCACCGCACCTACCCGGTTTCTGCAATCTTCAAATCGATTCTGCTCACGTGAGCCTTATACAGCGCCTAACGTTAGCAATCTCGCATCGACGCGATCTGACGCGATCGGGAAAAGTAGCTGTGCTCGCACCATCCTTTGCTGGAGGCATGACGCTCATCGCGGCCGCAACTGCTTTTTCCGAGCACATCAGCGCTATATGCACCATTGGCACTTACGCAAATGTGGATGCTCTTCTGGACTCTTTGATGCTCAATCAAAATGCAGACGAATACGGGCGACTGATCATTCTAAGAAACTTTCTACACCTGTCTGCCGGAAGACAGCCGCGTATTGCAACTGCGATCACACATATCCTTCACGACAGCTATTTTCACGCAAGAGACCCTGTTTTCCCTGATTACGAAAAGACTCTGCGACGGACAGAAAGAACATTTCTATTGCGACTGCGGGAAGATTCGAACTTTAGAATGCGTCACTGGAAAAGAATCATAAAGAAGAGCGGCAAACGTCGCTCGATTCTAGCGCAAATATGCGCCATGAAGCAAATCAAGAAAATGGATGTACCTGTCTGCCTGATCCACGGCTGCGACGACAATGTAGTTCCTGCCAGTGAGTCGCGGCAATTGCATGAAAAATTTCAGCTCCTGGGGGCGACTTCAAGATTGATTCTCACTCCTCTCATTTCACACGGGGACTCGAGGCGTCATCTTTCCGATCTTCCGGCGGCCTGGCAATTAGCTGCCGGATTCGCTTTCTTCTTCAAGAATGCGTCCACCGATAGCCGATTGCCAGACAATGCCCGCTAAATCCTAGGCTGCTTTCATGGCAGCGATGCATGCGCGACAGCTTTCAGCGCAACGCTTACATGGATCATGCATCTTGTGTTTTTCGCATTCAGCCGCACACGTTTCGCAGGCTTCTTTGCAAATTACTATATATTTCTTTAGCATCGGCGATTTGCTCGCCGCCAGAGTCACCATTGCACGGCAAATAGCGACCATGTCGTGCGCCGCCTTGGAACAGGGTCCCATGCTATCATCGCCGTTGCGAAGCAAATCCAGACAATGATCCACACATCTCTCTCCGTTCGCAACGCACACCGACGCGGCCAGGGAAAGATCGAGCGTTGGAATCCCGGTTCCCCTGTTGTCTTTTGGATCAGCGAGAAGTCCCGCCGTCTTGTAGGCAGCAATGGCAGCACCGCTCGCCAGAAGCATTTCCTTTCTAGTCACATGTTTCTCCTTTCTGCTTTTTCTCTTTCAGCGTCCTGGATCTCCTCTACCAGGTCCTGTGATGCAAACCTGACCGGGATTTTGCGCATGATCTTTCCATCCTGTACCCATAAGATGGAAGTGCTGTGCTGAATGAGTGCAGTCTCTGAATCAACGCTTGCAAATACAGACGCCAGAGTAAGGAAGCGACGCGATGATTCGATGGATGGATCGAGTGCAATTAACCTTTTGCTAAAGCCAGAAGCGTAGTCCCGGGTTTTTTGCGGCGAATCATTCTTCGCGTCCACGGAAAGAAATGCGAACCTCGCGCGACTTGCGGCAGGCAATCGATCCATCACCATGACAGCAGAGCGGAGTGTAGTGGGACATATGTCCGGGCAGCGCGTATAGCCAGTCACTACAAACAGGATGTCCTTTGTATCCACAACGCGATGATCCACATCCACGAGCGAAATACCTTCGAGAGAAACTGGCGGTTCCAGTACTTCAAAGCGAGGCGTCCTACAATGGACCGCCATCATCCCCACCAGAATACATATAAGGCGGACAAAAGTCTTTTCTATTCGCAGCATGATGGTGTGCTCGTCTTCTGTCGCACGATCCGGCTCCCGACAGGACATGGTTCATCGACCGGTGAAGTTTGTCCATCGGTTCACGATTCCCTGAATCTTGTTGCACAATAGTCTCAGCATGAAAGAATCCGCCCGTGCGTAAAATCACCATCATGTTCACATGCGTCGCCCTGATTATCTTCGCAGACTGTGCGACTGTGCAAAACTTTGGAGAACCTCGCAGAGATCCGGCCTATGTATTCGCAGGAACGCGCGCGAACTTGAATGATCTTGGAAACACGTCCGATCGTGTGGACTATTGTTTTGCAAAGCTCGACTTTCCCTTCAGTTTCGTCCTCGACATCATTCTGCTACCCGTTGCCATTCCGCTGGCTTTGACCTGGCATGAAAAACCAGATCCCGATGAAGACACATCCCCCAATCAAGCGCCTGCCAAAGATGAGGCTGATAAAAAGTGAATTCCACTCCTGTAATTGATCTACGTTAGGCGATCGCATTAAACAGAAAGCAGCCCTATGACAAAAATCAGGCCAGCAAGAAACGCCCCACGAGCTCTTGCACTTGACTGTCTCCTATCCAGAAGAAAAGTGAGTCATGGGCAGAAACAGAATCACATCTGTTTTCCTTTCCGCGGCACTTCTCGCAAGCGTCGCCGTGCCCTCGCTGCACGCGCTGACCTTTGATTCTGGCAAAGAATCCTCGCGAGAAATACTGTGTGGTGGCCATTCTCTTCAGATTCCAGCCAGAATCCTGAAGGGCACATCCGAAACATTTGCTCGCCCCGGGCATCTCATTTTAGCAACGCCTTCGCCCACTCTAACGGGCCACAATCTTGTATCTTACACCGTCCCTGGCAGTGAAATATTCTTAAAGGCCCTTGCTCACGCCTACCACTTCGCTCGCGGCCCTCCGGTCTAGATCGTTCGCATAACGATCGTTCGATTCTGGAGGAATCATATGTATTACTTATTTATTAAGCGAGCCATGCTCGCGCCGGCCTTCCTGTATCTTGCCAGCTGCGGAGGAATCCTTTCTCAGGCATCCGAAGATACTTCTACCAACGCACTGATCGCGCTCGCAGCACTCGCAGGCTCAAGCTGTGCCAGCTATAGCGAACCCGTGATATCAAACAGCCTGTTCAGCGGCGGCACGCGGACTCTTTACAATGTAAGCGGATGCGACACAGCGGGATGGTCTCGCATTGGCTTTACATCCGATGGAACGACTCAGGTTTCAGACGCAAGCAAGGTCGTAACAGATTCCAGCTACTCAGGCTTTGGCACGAACATCGAAGTGACTTTCACGGTCACCTCAGCGTCCGGGACTCTCGACGTAATGACCTACGGGACAGGCACATTTCCCGGCACATCCACTACAAATCCAACGGTTCGAATCGTCGCAGGTTCATCTTGTTCTGCGCAAGCACGCCACAGCGGAACGGGTGCACTCAACAATATGAGCACTTGCACGGATACGACGACACTGGCCGTGGGCTCTACGTATACGTACTGTATAGACTTCAACCGGGGAACAGGCAGCTCCGGATCCTACACTGGATTTGGCAACATGCTGGCTGTCTGGTCCAGAGCCTGTGATCAAGTCGCTTCCAGCGAACGAGACCAGATGGCGGATGTGAAGCTCATGCAGATGATGAACATCCCAACCATGAATCCGAATAACAGCGGTAAGGTGGGATTCAGCTCGAACGGCATTTCATTGAAATCGTTTAAGATCGGCAACACGATCTATTCGAGCATGATGTAGGCTTGAGATGAAACCATCAACCCCCTGGCTGGCGGGATTCCGCCAGCTTCGCATCGCGCTTTTCGCCGCAGCAATTGCGGGTTCACTCACTCTGTTGCCGGCAAACCTGCAATCAGAGATTCCTCTGCCTCCCGGCGGAGATTTCACTCTGCAATCGGAGCAGGGTAGAGTCTCCCTGTCAGATCTCAAAGGCCAGGTGGTCGTGCTTTATTTTGGATACACATCCTGCCCCAGCGTCTGCCCGGTTTCGCTTTCGATGATCTCGTCCGCATTTCGCGGGCTCACTCCGGAAGAACAAGCAAGCGTAAGAATTGTATTTGTATCCGTAGATCCAGAAAGAGACAGCCCGAAAATTGTAGGCAACTACGCTCGCGCTTTTGGCAAAACTGCGATTGGACTGACGGGCAGCCCCGAGCAAATACGAGAAACTGCGAAACGATACGGCGTCTACTATCGCAAAGCGAATTTGGACAGCGCCATGGGCTATTCCGTAGATCATTCATCGGTCACTTATGTGATCAACGCAAGGGGTCGGCTGCTCAGACTTCTAAAACACGGCACAAAACCATCCGAAATCCAGGAAGCAATGCGAGATGCCATCAGGAGCAAAGAATGAAACACTATATTTTTTTTACGATATGCGCCATATTGCCACTGTCCTTGTTCGCCCAGAACGCTTCCTTTCAGAATCCGTATGTGCAGCTCGTGCCGGAAGGAATGAAGAACTCCGCGGGCTTTGTTGTGGTGAAAAATACACTCGATACTCCATTAAAAATTGTGCGGGCATCTTCGCCCAGGGCCGCCTCGGTGGAACTCCACACTCACACCATGGAAAATGGAGTTATGCGAATGAGACCCGTACAGGTGATAGAAGTGCCGGCAAAAGGAGAGACTTCTTTTGATCCGAATGGATATCATTTCATGTTGATTGGTTTAAACGGAAAGCTCGTAGAAGGAGAAAAAATTCCAATCACAGTTGAGTTTGAATCCGGGGAAAGCCAAACAATAGATTTCACAGTGAAACCAATGGCGACGCCTGCCATGGATCACAGCCAGCATAGCGGCCACAATCATGCAGGGCACAACCACAATGTCGCGGACATGGTTGCACCCGCCGGAGTGATGGGCGCACACATGCACCATCCGGGAGCGTGGATGATCGACTATCGGGCCATGGCCATGCAAATGAACGGACTCCAGAATGGAACGCGTGGCGTGCTTCCATTCGAAGTGCTGTATGGAATCTATCAGGATCCTCGCGTGCAGATGCCGATGACAGGTCTTGCGCCGCCATCGCCTCTCTTACCTGCAGCTCGAATTGAACAGAATCAGTTTCGCTACATGTCTACTGGAACAGAAATGTCCATGGAGATGCACATGATCTCCGCGATGTACCAGGCGGGCTCAGATACAATGTTGATGGTTATGGTGCCTTACCAGATCAGCAGAATGAAAATGCTCGCGAACAATTTTCAAACAGCAAACATGCAAGCTCGCGGTGTCGGCGATGTGAGCCTTTCTGCTACTTTTCGCGTATGGACGAGTGACGCTCACTCCGTGTTTCTGGGAGCAGGCATTGCACTTCCCACCGGTTCCATAGATGAAAAGGATTGGATGCCCCAGATGGGAAAATCGCAGGTCGCATATGCCATGCAACCTGGAGCCGGCACAGCTTCTTTTCTTCCGCAAGTGGCTTACACTGGCAGAGAAGATCGGTTGAGCTGGGGCACTCAGTTTGACGGCACCATGCGAGCTGGAAAGAACGATAACAACTATCGCGCAGGCAATCGCTACAACGGAACTGCATGGGCATCGTGGCGATTTGCGGACTGGATCAGCGTGTCCGCTAGAGTCTTGCAGCAAAAATGGGAAAACTATTCCGGTCAGGATCCTTCTCTTGACCCCATGATGGATCCTGGAAACGATCCTCGCCTTCAGGGTGGAAGGCGAACGGACGTACTTGCTGGAGTCAATCTGGTTGCCACTGGAGGTGCATTTTCCGGACTCAGACTTCTGCTGGAATTTGGAAGACCAGTCAGGCAACACCTGAACGGACCCCAGATGTCTACGAAGTGGACAGGAAATTTCGCGACACAGTTTTCCTTTTGAAGGTTCGAATCTCCTAATGCATGCTCCGTTCAAGAGGTGACGGGATCTTTCCCTTCTTCTTTTGAACCTGGAGCATCACGTTGTAGAGCGTACTAACGTTAATCGGCTTTGTGATCACCCCGTTCGCCCCGGCAGCGAGTGCTGCTCGCTCCAGTTCCATAGTTGCGTCCGCAGATACCAGATAAACAGGTAGATCAGGGTTTCGATTCTTCAGCTCATGAGCTGCTTCTACTCCGCCCATCAAAGGCATGTGACTATCCACGAGCACGCAATCGTACTTTGCGCTATCCGCGGCGTAAGTGGAAACCAGCTCACGACCATTTACAACTTGCGTCACTTGAACATCCCACAGCCCCAGCATTTTCTGCAAAACAAGAAGATTGAGTTCTGAATCGTCCGCCGCGAGCACATGCAAGCCCGGCAGCCGATGCTCCTCCCGATTCCTTTCATCACTGGCGCCGGTTGCCTTCTCAAGGCGCAAAGAGAACGCAAAAATGCTACCTTTGCCCGGCTCACTTTGAACGCTGATCTCCGCGCCATACAATCGCAATAATTCTCGCGCGATGGAAAGGCCTAAACCGAACCCCGGTTGAATGGAAGAGCTGCCGGACACCTGAAAAAACGGCTCAAGAATGCGCGCCTGATCTTCTCTTGAAATTCCAGACCCACTATCCACCACGCGAAACCTGAGCACGCAGAAGTCGCGCTCTTCTTTGTCTACAGTCACATCCAGGGCCACGCCGCCGCTGCCAGTGAACTTGATCGCATTGGCAAGGAAGTTGATTAGAATCTGACTCAGGCGACGACCGTCAAACACATAGTAGGTGCCCGCCTGTTCCGGATATGAGACGGTCAAACTCAGATTCTTCTCACGCGCCAGAGGTGTCATGATATTCTTGACTGTCGCAAACAAGTCCTTTATGTTCGCAGCCTTGAGATCAAGAGATACTTTTCCTTTCTCAATTCTTTCAAAATCAAGGACATCATTTACAAGGGAGAGAAGGTACTCCGAACTTTTTTGAATGGAACCGACATAGCTATCCTTCTCCTGATTGGAAAGTCCTCGATCACCAAGCAAGCCGGTCATCCCAATGATGACGTTCAGAGGAGTGCGAATCTCATGCGAAATAGTAGAAAGGAAAAGAGATTTTTGTTCCGAAGCGGCAAAAAGCTTCTTTTCGTAGTTACGAACTTCGGCAAAATACAAGAGAGATGAACCGATCGTGAGGCTCAGTGCAGTCAGGGCAATCGCGTGATTCAACGGATGCTCCGGATCCCCAAGGTCAATCGCAGAGATCCAGCCCGGCATGATGCCGAATTCCACCGCCACAAACGCAAACGCGCTTCCGATGAGAGACACGACAAGCAATCTCCATTCGACACTTCTAAAGAGGGAAAAAGAAAACGTTGCCGTCGCGAAATAACAGAGCTTCAACCCTGTGCGAACCTGAAACATCATCGCGTATGCGTAGAGCATCAAATTGAAAAAGGATATCATGTAGACCCGGGCAAAAGCGTTCCACTTGAGAGCGTTAAATACAAGCGTCGCGCAGTAGCCTACGATGCAGAAAGTAAGAAGCTCCATCGTGTACGGGATCTTAAGCTGATAGAACATGGGGTAGTACGGCAGTGCCGAAATCGCCAGAAAAATAGCGAACTTGTTGCTAAGACGAATCTTCTCGTTTAGCTTTTCAGGGAAATGCGAAGATATGCCTATGGCGAAGACGCGCTGGAACATACACACTCCCTATATTGCGGCAGGCGCGAATCAATCGCGGTGGATGAAAGCTACTGTACACTCTCGTTTTACTCCACAGCCAGCGGTCCTTGTCGAGTGAATTTGGATAAATCGCGAACGTTCGAAGATGAACGGCACCGAGATTGAGTCGCATTTATCGCAATGGATCAACCAATGGCGCATAACGTAGATTTGTCAAATATCGTCGAGCAAATCATCGTCCGCAGAATTTCGTTTCTTCTTCACCTTTTCTCTATGCGCGTGAGCGCGAA
>Ga0268298_10001624_pt1 | contig 25997 bp, 20 predicted proteins | sample WWTPWeurt_MetaG_FD_194462 | JGI IMG/M metagenome (GOLD analysis project Ga0268298, IMG submission 194462) | Activated sludge microbial communities from WWTP in Nijmegen, Gelderland, Netherland - WWTP Weurt | ecosystem: Engineered > WWTP > Aerobic digester > Activated sludge | place...
CTATCCTTCTTCTATGCCAACATGAGCAAATTCAAGAATGGAGGCTGGATCACCTTATTGATCGCAGGCTCATTGATGACGATCATGACCGTTTGGCTTCTTGCCAAAAAGATAAGGAAACGCTACACAGACGAGGTGAAATTAGATGATTATAAAAAATTCCTTATCGATCTAAGTAATGATGAATCCATACCAAAGTATGCAACCCACTTGGTATATCTCACATCGGTGAACGATCCCACTATGATCGAACAAAAGATCATTCACTCTATCCTTCAAAGAAGACCAAAAAGAGCTGACATCTATTGGTTCGTGCATGTAGATGTAATGGATGAACCTTATTTAATGGATTACAAGGTCACTCATATAGGAGAGGATGATATTATTCGAATTGATTTCAGACTTGGCTTCAGGGTGGCACCTAAGATCAATCTGATGTTCCGAAAAGTAGTAGAGGATCTGGTACTGAACAAAGAAGTGGATATAAGGAGTCGATATGAATCCCTTCAAAGAAATAACATCAGTGGCGACTTTAAATTTGTCGTGATAGAAAAATACCTTAGTTACGATAATGAATTGCCGATCTTTGAAAAGATCATCATGGAAATCTATCTTTTCTTAAAACATGTAAGTTTACCGGAATCACGGGCGTTTGGATTGGACAGTAGCTCTGTAAAAATTGAGAAATTCCCATTGATCCTTAAACCACCTACCGGAATTAACCTTAAACGGATAAATTAATCCACAAAAAAGTAACAGCCAGTTTTCCCTTCGATACTTAGAGTATCTTTATCCTTTACTTTTTTAAAATGAGTACATCTAAGACCATCAAAAGCGCATTGGTATCCGTTTACTATAAGGATAACCTGGAACCAATTATAAAGAAGCTCCATAGTTTAGGCGTGAAATTATACAGTACCGGTGGTACTCTTTCCTTTATCGAGAAACTGAATATTCCGGTGACAGCTGTTGATTCGGTCACTTCCTATCCCGAAATTTTCGGAGGAAGAGTAAAAACATTGCATCCTGCTATTTTCGGAGGAATATTGAATCGCAGAGAGAACGAAAGTGATGTGAAGGAAAAAACACTTCACAAGATACCTGACATTGACCTGGTGATCGTTGACCTTTATCCATTTGAATCCACTGTTGCCAGTGGCGCAACAGAACAAGAGATCATTGAGAAAATAGACATCGGTGGAATTTCTCTTATCAGAGCCGCAGCAAAGAATTTTAATGATGTTGTGATCGTATCTTCAAGAAATGACTACTCCGATCTACTATCTTTACTTGAAAACAAGAATGGAAAAACGGAATTAAGCGACAGAAAGAAATTTGCCGCGAAAGCTTTTGCAACGTCCTCTCACTACGATACCGCCATCTTTAACTATTTCAATCGCACAGAAGAACTACCACTTTTCAGACAAAGCGTACAACCGTCACAGATCCTGCGATACGGAGAAAACCCACATCAGAAAGGAACATTTTTCGGAGAACTGGATAAAATGTTCGCTAAACTGAATGGAAAAGAACTTTCCTATAATAATCTACTGGATGTGGATGCAGCAGTTAATTTAATTGCGGATTTTGAAGAACCTACATTTGCCATTTTAAAACACAACAATGCTTGTGGAGTAGCTTCACGCAAAACAATTCATCAGGCCTATGTAGATGCGCTTGCAGGAGATCCAACCTCTGCTTTTGGCGGTGTGTTGATCGCAAATAGAAATATTGATATCGAAACAGCTACAGAAGTCAATAAACTTTTCTGCGAGGTGATCATTGCTCCCGGATACAATGCAGATGCACTTGAATTGATCAAATCGAAACCCAATCGCATCATCCTCATTCAAAATAAAGTTGAACTGGCCAAAAAATCGTACCGAACATTATTGAATGGAGTGATCGAACAAGACAAGGACCTTAAAACAGAAACGGAAGCTGATCTGAAAACGATAACCACGAAATCACCTAGCAACTCCGAGATAAAAGATCTGTTGTTCGCCAATAAACTTGTGAAACATACCAAATCCAACACCATCGTTTTCGCAAAGAACGGACAATTATTGGCAAGCGGAACCGGACAAACATCAAGGGTTGATGCACTAAAACAAGCTGTTGTTAAAGCCCAGAATTTTGGATTTGATCTGAATGGAGCTGTGATGGCTAGCGATGCCTTCTTTCCATTTCCGGATTGTGTTGAACTGGCACATAAAGCCGGAATTACAGCCGTGATACAACCCGGTGGTTCTATCAAAGACAAGGAAAGTATAGATTACTGTAATAAAGCCGGCATGAGCATGGTAATGACAGGTATCAGACATTTTAAACATTGATCGGTAAACACGATTTTTTATCTTTCTTTAACTGAAAACGGTCCACCATAAACGGGGATTCTACTCAATTTCACAATAATACAAGCTGTTTTTGTTTAATTTTGAATATGCCATCAACCAATCCGGTAGAAACACGCATTGCCACTATTCTAAAAGATAAGAATGGCATTTTGATCATCACCATGAAGAATTGTGGACTGGTAGATGAATTTGATGTCATTGATATTAATTTGGTTTTGCGTCACCTCTCTGAAAAAAATCCAAGCTACAAATTACTTGATGCTAGAGCAGAATGGAGAATGGATGCAAAAGCAAAGGAAAGAGCTAATTTGGAGGATTCAACTTCTAAGACAAGGGCAAGAGCAGTTGTTGTTTCCGGAATTGTGAAAGCCACTCTCATCAAGTTTCTTCAAAGTTTCAGTAAGAAAGATTATCCCCAAAAAACATTTACTGATTGGGATGAAGCCTATGAATGGCTTCTGAAAATAAAATCAGAGAAATGATCTTCTCTGTTATTTCTTGATACAACCGTTCACGATCTCGATCTCATCTCCGTCTTTCAACATTCTTTCTTCGCAGGAAGTGTAGAACAAACATTGCGTCTCTTTTCCTTTGATCGTGACACTGCCTTTCTTTCCGGCCTTAAAGATCACTTCCTTCACTTCTCCGTCTATCATCACTTTTAATTTTACTTCCGTCTTATCAAGGTTCTTATACTTGATGGTGATGTTTGAAAATAAGTGAGATGATGCGATCAGGAATAATAGGCAAATGATTTTTTTCATACTCTAAAGTAAGCTCACTTCGTAAATGTTCTTGGGCTTAAGAAGAAAACTTATGAAGAGGCATCTGTCAAAAATCAAGTGCCTGTACAATATCATTCAGAATATCCTCCCGGTGTTCAAGTCCGATGGAAATGCGTATGAGTCCGGGACCTATTCCAACTGCAAGTCGGTCTTCTTCGCTTAACTTACAATGTGTAGAAGAGGCAGGATGTGTTGCAATGCTGCGTGTATCCCCAAGATTTGGTGAAATTTTGATCATTTTAAGGCGATCCATGAATTTTATTCCTGCCTCCAATCCACCTTTCACGCTAAATGTAACAATACCTCCGCCTGCTTTCATTTGCTTGATCGCTATTTCGTATTGTGGATGAGACTTAAGAAAAGGATACTTGATCGACTCCAGTTTTGGATGTTGTTCCAGCTTTTGCGCAATGTACAATGCATTTTCACTGTGTCTTTCCATTCGGATCGTTAAGGTTTCAAGACTTTTACTCAATACCCATGCATTAAAAGGTGACAAGGAAGGGCCGGTGATCCTGGCAAACAAATAGATCTCTCTCACTAATTCTTTCTTTCCAACAACAACTCCTCCAAGTACTCTGCCCTGTCCATCCATGTACTTTGTCGCTGAGTGAACAACAACATCCGCTCCGTATTTAATTGGTTGCTGTAAATAAGGTGTGGCGAAACAATTATCTACAATGATCAGTAAATTATTTTTCTTAGCAATTCGCTGTATCACTTCCAGATCGATGACTTCAATTCCTGGATTCGTTGGTGTTTCCAGATAAATGATCTTTGAGTTGGGTCTGATCAATTCTTCTATTTCTTCAGGATTCTCAGCTTTGAAATAAGAATGCTCGATCCCCCATTTCGGAAAATATTTGGTGAAGATCGCATGGGTTGCACCAAAAATAGAAGAACAGGAGATCACATGATCTCCACTCTTCAATAAAGCTGCCAGTGAGGAATAAATGGCCGACATGCCGGAAGAAGTTGCAATGCCTGCCTCAGCTCCTTCTAATAGACAAACCTTGTTGACAAATTCATCTGTATTTGGATTGCTGTACCTCGAATAAATAAAATCATCCGTCTCTTCCGCAAAAGCAGCTCGCATATCGTCCGCCGTATCAAAAATAAAACTCGTGGTCTGAAAGATTGGAGTCGAATGTTCATTGTAATTCGTTCTTTCTGTTTGTGCTCTAATGGCAATGGTTTCGAATTGTTTCTCTTTCATAGAATTAAATTCCGTTAATACTTAATTTGTGTGTGATCTTTGCAGTCGGCTCCAAGGTTTTTGCTACCGAACAATACTTTTCGAGTGAGAGTTGAATGGCTTTCTCAGCCTTCGATCGATCTACTTCACCCTTTATTTTAAAATGAAGTTCAATGTTTCGGAATAAAGAATATTCTTCCACTTTTTCCCGATCTCCATTCACTTCCACTTCAAAACTTTCAACTGACTGCTTTTGCTTTTTGAGTATCAAAAGTATATCAATGGTGCTGCAACCTCCGAGTGCGGTCAGTAAAAGCTGCATGGGCCTGAAACCACTTTCTTCACCACCGGCTTCTCTGGAGGCATCCATAACCAGCTCATTCCCGCTTTCATTCTTAGCAAGCATCCTGAACTTATCATCATTTCGTTTAATTTGAATCTTCATATCAATCAGTGAACTACTTCCGTTAAATGCTTTACCTTTTCATTCTTATTTATTCCCTGCTCCGCAAGTTCCACCTTATCGCTCAATAATGCAACAAATAATTTATTTTCAAGGATAAGGTCTTTGTGATCGATCAGTGTTTGCAATTTGATCTTTCCGGTGATATAATTGTAATCACCGCCTGTGTACTTTTCTTTTACTTCTTCGAATCGGATCAATTCAGCCTGTTCCGAAGTTCTGTATCTGAAATAAACTTCAAGTATGACATCATTAGTAAACCCGGCAGGATGTTGCTGGTGATGCTTCTTGTATTCGTAGGAATAACCATAGGACAAAGCAGAGACATCGGAGAGCACAGCTGCCCCGGTTGGATAGGATCCTGCGCCCCTGCCCTGTAAAAACTGATCGCCGGAGAATTTACCCTCGAGAACCACCCCGTTGAATTCATTCTCCACATTGAACAGAGGATCCGTGCTTTTTACGAAACGAGGCAAAACAAAAATACTGATCTCATTGTTTTTAAGTCTTTGAATGACAGGCGTTAATTTGATCTTAAATTCTTTTTCTCCTGCATATTTCACATCCTGTGTATCCAAACCGGTGATTCCGATATTGAGTACTTCCTCTGCCGGCACGATCAATCCAAATGCATGCAAGGCAATGATAACAGCTTTGAATTTAGCATCGAAACCTTCTACATCATTTGTCGGATCACTTTCTGCAAATCCTTTTTCCTGCGCTTGCTTTAAAGCATCTGCATAACTTAATTTTTCATTAATTGTCTTAGAAAGGATATAATTTGTCGTGCCATTGAATATACCTGATACATTCAGGATCTCTTCATTATCGAAATATTCTTCCAGTGTTCTGATGATTGGAATACTTCCGCAAGCAGATCCTTCATACAGGAGGGAAACTTTATATTCTCGCTGTATATCGTACAACTCTTTCAGGTGCAGCGCAAGCATTTTCTTGTTGGCAGTCACAACATTCTTGCCACGCTTCAAAGCTTCGCTTACAATACTGAATGCTTCTTTCGCATCGTCGATCAGCTCAACCACAATGTCAATTTCGCTGTCATTGAGAATATCCCATTTGTCATAAGTGATCAATTCACTTTTCACATCCCTTGACTTGTTTCTGTCTTTTACGCAGATCCTTGAAATGTCCGCTTTAAAACCGGTACTGTTATTCAATACGTGATACAAGCCTTTTCCTACGCATCCAAATCCGAATAATCCTATTTTTAATTTTTTTGCCATTTTAAATTGCTATTAGATTTTTATTTATACTCAGTTTATGTTTTTTATTATAAAATTTTGTGATCACTTCCGTCAATTTTTTAGTCTCGATCAAAAAACCGTCATGCCCGTAAAACGAATCGATGATGTTTAATTCTGCACCGGGAATATTTTCTGCAATGAATTCCTGTTCAGCCGGAGGAAAAAGCAGATCGCTACTTATTCCGATGACCAATGTTTTTGACTTCAACGATTGAAGTGCACGCTCAACGGAAATTCGGGCACGACCAAGATTATGCGAATCCATTGCGCTTGCTAATGTAACATAGGAATATGCATTGAAACGATCAACCAGTTTTTTACCCTGATAGCGCTGGTAGGATGCTGCATTGAAGTCATTTAGTTTTTCATCGTGCTTTTCATGCTGACTGTTATTATATGTATGATGATTCCTGTAGCTAAGCAAGGCAATGCTTCTTGCTGCAGCCAGTCCTTTTTGACCTCCATCTTCTGAATTGGAATAATACGTTCTGTCGGCTTTGATCGCTAAGCGCTGACTTTCATTGAAGGCAATTCCCCATGGTGAGTGTTTCGCGTTCGTAGCAATTACAATTGTATTTTGAAAAAGATCCGGCTTCACCACATTCCATTCAAGAACTTGTTGAGCTCCCTGTGAGCCACCAATGATGGTGTGAATGGATTCAATATTCAAATGTTCGCGAAGTAATTCGTGTGCATTCACCATGTCGCGAATGGAGATCTCAGGAAAATAACTGAACCAAGGATTTCCCGTATACTCATTTACCGTTAATGGTCCGGTTGTTCCGTAGCAAGATCCCAGATTATTTGCACAAATGATGAAATGTTCATTCGGATTGTAAAGATCATTTTCTCCGAACAAGCCCGGCCACCACTCAAATACATCGCTGCTGGCTGTTAATGCGTGACAAACCCAGATCACATTGTCTTTTTTCTTGTTCAAAGTACCGTATGTATGATACGCGATCTCAAGCGATGGAAGCTGATTCCCGTTCTCAAGCAAAAAAGGTTTTTTTGATTTAAAAATTTGTAAGCTCATGATCTTTCTTTAATTATTTGAAACGAAATATTTGACCGCTGTTAACTGAAGTTCCTCTTGCGTGAGAAGATTTACCTGGCTAATAAGACTTTTTTGTCTTTCTTTTTGCTGGTAGTAAGGGAAATGTCCTCCCTTTGCATTGGAAGCGTAATCTGCTTCAAACTTCAATTGTGCCCTGAACTCAGGATCTACAAGTAGATTATTATATGATTGGGTATTTATACTATATTTTTTCATGAATTTTTGTTTTTGGTGTCTGAACTATTCAGACGTGAATTAATAATTGATTATCCGTTAAAGGATGGGAGCTTAAGCTCTTTGAATGCAGTAAGGGGTTGGCTTAATGCATCAACAACAGCAACGCATATACATGCGAACTGAATGTGATGATAACAGATGAAGCGACTTGTCGCTTTTGGTGAGGGCCTTGTTCTTTTTTGAATGTGTGTTTTTCATTTTCTTTTTTTTAATTTATCTGTCCCCGTTTCTTCGTCCAGGGTGAGAATTAGCACCGGTTTTCCAATTTCGAGTTTTCACTCTCCACTTCTAGTTGGTTGCCTGCGGGTCAATGAGCTCATTCTCTCGCCGCATCTTGATAAATTAATTACACACAAAAGGAGGTAATTAATTCGCGACAAATTTACGTAAATAAAAGATTCACTTCCAAATTTATTTTATTTGGCACAAGCTTTGCCAAGCATTTGTTGCTCTCTTTCAGTTGATTGAAGTCGAATTTTTGATTTTCTAAATCTATTTAAAAAAAATAAGATCAAAAAAAAACCCGGCCATTGGGGCCGGGGTTTGATCAAATAAAATATGATTTTATTAAGCTAGTTTTACGTTAACTGCATTAGGGCCTTTTTTGCCTTCTTGAATGTCGAATACAACACTGTCATTGTCTTTGATCTTGTCAATTAATCCTGTTACATGAACAAATACTTCTTGTCCATCATCTGATTTAATAAAGCCGAAGCCCTTTGTAACATTAAAAAATTTTACTGTTCCGTTTTTCATTTTTTGTTTTTTTGTGTTCCCTTGCGGTGAACTGGTTATTTTTTTTTGTTATTCATTAATCAAACATCGGAACACAAACCCAAGCCCGGAGGCTGACAGCAAAAGTTTGTAAATTGATCGGATTGTTTGGTGTTTTACAAAAGGAGCAGAAACATAGTCTGCTGTGGTGGATGTTCTTTTTGGTTGATTAATGTTGAATTAGAGACAAATATACGGAGTAATTGTTAATAAACAAATCTTTATGTAAAGCTACATATTATATTGACTATCAATGAAATGGTGGTCCGCCAGGAGGCATCATCCCCCTATTTTTGAACATTTCACGATACGGATTCTCAGGCTCATCTGGTTTAGGTGGATTTCCTTTTTTAAAATTCCGGAACGTATAGGTCAACGTGATCATGCCATATCGTTGCAAAACAACGGAACTGTTGTCTTCGCTGTAATTGCCTGTGATCGTTCTGCTCACGCTTTTATTTTGTTTCAAAAGATCAAAAACAGAAACTTTCGCTTCCAGTGTTTTCTTCTTAAAGAATTTATATCCAATGTATGTATTCCACAATAAAAACTCCTGATTGAAATTTTGATTCAATCCATTGAAGAGTGTATGTGTCACATCTGTGTTGATCACAAGGCTTTTGAAGATGATCCAGTTAAACTTTAATGTAGCAGCGTGATTGAAATAAGCATTGTCACTTTGAATCTGAACTGTATTCTTCACGGTTGTGTAGGATGCATTATACCCAACTGAAAAATCAAGATACTGACTGATATTGCTTCCAATGAAAATTCCACCGTTCCCTGCGTAATTATCTGCATAATTCAAGACCTCGTTATTCAACCCCGGTGCGTGGGTGTAGTTGATCCCGCCATTTACATTTACATTGCTTTTAATTGCTTTTAAAGGAAAACCATAAGTAAGGAACATTCTGGCATTGTAATACGCATCCAGATTAACGGGGCGCGTGAGCTGACTTCCCGCTTTTATTTCATAGCCTTGAATGATCGTATCTCTGCGAATAGTGTAGTTGGCGTTACTGATGTAATTGTTTGTAATGCCGGCATTGAAGAACATCATGGCATTTCGAAAGGTCTTGGGATCAAATCCACCAAAACGAACACTGATGTTGTGTTCGTAATTCTGTTTCAGTTCTGTATTTCCAGCTTTTACCTGCAATGGATTGGAAACATCCAATACATTTTGTAACTGTGTCATGCTTGGAATATTTGTACTTGTACGGTAGTTGATACGAACATTGTTTGCTTTCGATATTTTATAATTGAAGTGCATGTTTGGAAGCAAACTGTTGAATGACTGGCGTACATTGAATGCGACAGGAAAGATCTGATCTCCCAGCAAAGTTGCCTGTTGCGCATCGGCACCAAGCGTCACATTCAATTTATCCTTATTGTATTTATAACTGATACCTGCCTTCTGTGTGGTATAGACATTGAAATATTCATTGCTCAAAGGTGTATTGAAATCCTTGTACTGTCTGGCATTACGATTATAGTCATTTGTCAGTTTATCTGAATAACCTTCATAATAACCGGGATTATAACTCAGCTGAAGCTGTCCGTATTTTCCCGCTGGCTCGGTATAGGATAGATTCACACCGGCTTTCTTCGTATTTCCATAAGTGTTGTATTTTTGATCCAATCCGGAAATCGTATCCAGATAAATATTCTTGCTATAGTATGTGCCGTCATTGAATTTTTCAGTGAGTTGTCCGTTCAAATTCAAAGAAACCGTTCTTCCCTTTTTATTGATCTTATGTTGAAAGAGAAGGCTTGGAGAAAGATCATAACCCGTGTTGCCGGTTCTTGTACTTGTCTCTGTTCTGCTGAGCAATAAAGAATCGAAGACGGTATTGCTTCCTGCCAATTTACTCTTGATCAAATTATCCTGGAACGTGAAATTTGGAGTGAATATGATCTTATTTGATGAATCGATATTGTGTTCAAGTCTGAAATTGAAACGATGATTCATGTTAATTGTATGATCATTGTTCGACTGAGAATATTTTAGTTGGTCCTTACCAAAATAATTCCTCACTTGCATGGCATCATTGATGTTATCAGAATAATTAAAGAAATAACTTCCGGAAACACTGGTCTTCTTGCCCCATTCATCCGTATAATTGAATCCTGCTGATTGTGTAGCGGAAATACCATTCTGTGGTGCTGTCATCAATCCCGAAGATCCTCCGAATCCGCCTCCACCCATTCTTGGTCCGCCACTTCCTCTGTCGCCTCTTCCACCACCGTTAGAACCCATCGCTCCTGTCAGATCTGAAATACTGAAATTCTGCTGATTGATATTATTTGACATCAACAACAAGGAAACGCGTTGTTTGGCTTTAAAGCTATTGATCACTGCTCCGGCATTGTATTTTGTATCACCTGCTTCATCAGAACCGAGTCCTCCGTAAACTTTTCCAAACTGACCAACATTCTTTCCTCTCTTCGTTACAAAATTTATTGCTTTCTGTTGATCTCCATCATTGAATCCCGTGAACATACTTTGATCACTCATGCGATCGAAGATCTCCACTTTATCAATGATCTCAGCCGGTAAATTTTTTATAGCGGCATTAGGATCTTCACCAAAAAAAGGTTTTCCATCCACCATTACTTTCTTTACTTCCTCACCATTCACCTTAACTCCATTATTATCTGAAGTTACTCCCGGCATTTTTTTAATCAGATCTTCTGCTGTTGCATCCGGATTTGTTTTAAAAGCATCGGCATTAAAACTAGTTGTGTCTCCTTTTTGTTCTCCTCTTTTCTGAACCGTTACAACTTCCACTTCACTAAGCTGTTTTGCAGAAGCGCGCATCACCATTCTTCCCAATTCAAGAACAGCTTCCTTTGTTTCTATTGCTCGGTAAATTTTATTATAACCTAAGTATTTGAAGAGAAGAATGTACTTTTTTCCAGTCGCCAGATCCAGGCTGTAAATTCCGGAAGTATCACTCACCACAGCTTTCACGAGCGAAGAATCGGAATTCAGGGCAGAAATCACCACACCGGGAATTGCTTTACCATCCTTTTCGCTGACATACCCTTGTACTTTTGTTTGAGAGAAAGTTGTGAGTGCGCTAAATAGAATAAATATAAAAAGGTAAATTCTCATTAAAAATTCAAAGATAAGATTTACAAACCAGCAGAACACATGAAAACACCTCTTTATTCAGTGGATCCACCTCTAAATTATCTATAGGGAAGGATTCTGAAATTAAATTCAAGACCCTATGAGGATCGATACGCTTTTTCGTGATAGGATTTGATGTGTGGTCCGAGAAATACACGCGAATAGATCCTGATAACTGAAATTCCACCAATAATGAAGCTCATCCCTGCAAAATAAGCAAGCAATACCTGGTCTTGAAGTATATGTCCAAACAAAAGATCTTCTCCAATGAACGTTGGTGTTATTGGAAATCCCATCAATCCAAGACAGGCAAGAAGAAAAATAAAAGCGATCTTAGGATGTTCATATTGATGCCCCTGAAAAAGTACCAGATCAATTGGTCCTTCAAACCTAATTAGTCTGGTCAAACAAACGGAACCGATAATACCACTTACAACGATTCCGGAAAGATAAACCAAGGCTTGATCGATGGTGAAGGCGGCATTGAAGAAAACTGCCAGCACGATCCATAGATCGTTTATAATGATAAGAGCCCATGCCAAAAGTACATTATCACGAACCGTGAAAGATTTAAGAACAAGTATAAATCCTACGAAAGAATAAACCACAGGCAGCCACTTGTAGATCTCACTACTTATCCTTCCTTCCAACATAAATAACAACAGTGCGATCACGTATGCGGGAACAACGATTAAAACAACTTTATTGAAAGAATCAACAGGAATTCTTCTGCCCAACCATTTCAAAGGTGCCCATAATCTGTACATCAATCCGTCAAGACTCCATTCCTTAAGACTCACGATAAAAAAAGTAAATTGTAACCTTTTGGCAACATAATCTTCGATTGTTTTCTTTCTCGGCACAAAGTTGTAGAATTGATCCTGGATAAGGTAGCTGACAACTGATGGAGATACGAGAAGCTGGTACGTACGTAAAAATGCATTTCCTGCAAAATGGAACAAGGCAATATTATGCCATCCTGCTGCCACTTCTATAAAGATCAAACCAATTTGTGAAATTGAAGAATAAGCAACCAGACTTTTAATGGAAGATTGCACGCGCGCTATTCCGGAGGATATAAGAAAAGTAACGAATCCAATTGCAGCGATCAGGATCCTAACGGAATATTGGTTCTCCCAGAACGGAAAAGTACGGAGCAGAATAAAAACACCAATATGTACCGAAAGAGATCCGTAAAATATTGCGCTGGACGGTGTAGGCCCTTCCATAGCTCTGGGAAGCCAGGCAGAGAAAGGCAATTGCGCAGATTTTGCTAAGGCCGTAACCAGTATCAAAAGCGCAATTATAACACCCGTGAGGCTGTGATTTACTAAATGCTCATGAACCAGTTCTCTATTATTGATCTCAAGAAAGGTCACGTTTTCATGCCATAAATTATGATTCATCCACATTACCAAAATGAAACCAATGTCACCTAAACGATAAATAGAAAACACCTTCAGTGCGTTCTTAGCTGGAAGATAACGATCACGGTAGAATGCAATGAGCAAATAAGAAGAGATACCAAGAATTTCCCAACCCAGGAAAAGTGTTTCGAAATTTCCTGAAAGGATCACGAGATTGTATCCGAGATAGAAGAACAGGATCGTATTAAAGAACCTTTTGTAACCACTTTCTCTGTGCAGATAATATCTACTGTAAATAGTAACAAGGAAGGTCAACAAGGCTCCTACAAACAGATAAACAGCCGTAATCTTATCGAAATAAAGATCGAAGTAAAATTCAAATCCTCCTGATATGAACAAAGGAAAATCCTTGATACTGATCGTTTCATGACCATTTAACAACCAGTAAACAAAAAAAGCAATGAAAGAAACAAGCTGCAATGCCGGCGTGAAAAAAGCTATCCTTGAAAGCAAAGCTTCTCTTTTGCCATGGACAAAAATACTGATGAAAAAACCAAGCATTGGGAATAAGATGAAAAAATGAATGAGCGTTGCCATGCTATTTAATGATATAAACGTTTAAATTTTCTTTATCTGATTCAATGATATTCTTTATATCTGCTATATGTTCTACTGAGCGCTGAAGCGTCTCATATTTTTCGAATTTACCATCCACATAACGATAGAATATTTCGGTCTCCGGGTCTATTACGATCAAACCGATCCATTCATTGAGAAACCAGCTTTTGGTTTCCGGGGATCTTTGTAATACAGAAAGGACAACATCAGTAAAATGTTCTATTATCATGAGCAATCTCACCGGCTCATGCACTTCTATCATCTGAGAAGGAAGACCCGGTCTCAGATCTCCTTCAATACCATTGGCCACACCAATAAGCCCCATCACATTATGTGGCAATTTTGTTCCGGCTCCCAATTTATAATTATCAACTCTTGAAAAATAATACTCCAGATTGATCCCGCCACAAACAGGAGCAGCCGCTTTAAGTATATTTAAAAGATAATCTCCGTTCCTGTCAACCTTATAATTGTATGAATTAAAAAACGCTCTTCTGTCGAGAAAAACATCTCTTGTTAAGGCACGAGGGGCAATTATACATAACGAATTCGTTGCATGATTGAGTTCGGGCCTGGGTTCAAACAGGGAAACAGATCTTTTTCGGATCTGATCGTGAATCTTTTCCGGATCTTGTTTTGTCTCTATAGAATCAAATCTCCTGGAGCGTTCTTTAGAATTCAAATCCAGTGCCTGATTAAATGTATTCTTGTTTTTTAAATGAAATGACCGGTTCTGATCATTCAAAAGAACCTCATCAAAAAAGATCATCTCATCGCGGGTTGTATCGTGCAGGCCCCCCATAAACTGTGTTTCATTCTGAATATTAATTCCTCGTTCTCTTAATCGTGCTCTGACTTCGGGATGATTGGCCATATAAGAGAAAACCCTTGCATTAACGGACCCTGGTCTTCCTGAACAAGCCCCGCAATCATATGCTGCATAATGCGGGTTATTCACGCTGCTTGCACCATGGCCTATCACATAGATCAAAGGTGCAAAATCACTCACTAGTCCGATACTTCTTAACAAAGTTTCAACTCTTGTTTCCATTTCCTCTATCGTAAACCCGATCTGCAGATCATTCTCTTTTTCCTTTGGATCTTTATTCTCAATTGTAAGTGTAGAGAGTTTATCCATATGTCTGAAAGAAGTTGCTGTTGCAGCAGACATGCTTGGGTGAAATATATTATAGATCAGACGTATTGCAGACCATATGCCCAATATTTGTGCATGTATCCATCCGAAGAGAAGTGAGTGAGATCCTTTAGAGAAACTAATATCTGACGTCTTTTTTTCCTTTGCATTTTTCTCACAAATAAGGTATTTAGGAGTAACAGGCGGTGGGCAGAGTTTTGTCAGGAATTTACCGCCATTTGGTCGATAATAAAATTCCACATTGAAAAAACCGGGTGTAGCAAAAGTTTCACAATGCTGATCAATGGTTTCAATGTATCTTCTCAAAGAAGCCTCTCTGTCATCGATACAGAACATTGCCTGAAAGCTCTTTTCAGTAATAATCTTTTTCTCGTCTTCATGCACTCTAATTGCCGCAAGCACTTCATCATAGTACGACCATTCAAATGCCTCATGAAGTATTGACACAACATCATTTAGTTCGGTCTGCGCAACTTTCGCAAATAAAGGTATAGGCTTATTCTTGATCGATGAGGCCAAGGGTTTCCAATCATTTCCAAGCTTAACATCCAACTTATCGATCTCAATAAGCAATTCAAGATGAATTAGGTCTTTCAAGCTGATCTTTTTTTGATCGAATAATGCTTCGGGATGATCCTCGATGTAAGAAACCAATCCCGACCAACCCTGATGTGCAAATTGCTGATCAAACAGATATTGTTCATATAGTGATTCATCTCCTACCAACAATTCTAAAAGATCACTGATCTGAACTCGTTCATTGTAAAGCAAATTTTTTGCTCGTTTGGATTGAAAGATGCTTATCAACGAATTTTTATCGAGTTTTCTTACAGCCTGAAGGAAACCCTCATCATGAACCGGAAAATTCCAGATCGAAATCCCCTGATCAAGATAACTAGAAAGCAATCTGAAAATAGTGGTATGAGAAAGTGAATCAAGATTGATCCTGTAATATTTTCTCCACTTGAATCGAAGCACGCCCACTCTTGACTCAATATCTGTATTGTATTCATTCAATAATACTTTATCGATCCACTCATTTAAATTTTTAGACCCTTTCCTGTCCGTGATCACTCTTTCGAGAATTCCACGTTTGATACGGTTTGTTTGAAATAAATGTCGATACTCATCCAGCTTAAGCCTTACTTTATAACCGAAAACAGATGATGCAGTATTGAGCGCCTCCTCAAATTTCATTTCCTGAAAAGCATGCAATGTATTATGATGCACGAAGTCTTTCAATGGACCTTGCGCAGGCAAAAAATGCTTAATTTCCTTTATTACCGACTGTTCATTGAAACTATCTGTTGTTCTCATAAAGGCCTATTGATTTGAAACTACATTGTTATTTTGTAACGAAGAATTAAAACTATCTTCGAAAACTTTTGCTATTTTTATTTTCTGCTCAACCTCGTTCATACTGCTTGAAATACCGGTATTGTAAATAATAATTCTATTCTCCCCATCGCTTTCAATGACCTGATCTTTCAGATCATACATCTCAAAAAAAGCAATCAGTTCGTCTGTAAATAGATTCCTTACATGATCTCGATCTCTTGAATAGACAGAATACTTTGAATTAAACTGTGGATTCCCAAAAAAATCAACCTGATTCTTCACAAAGAGATCGATCACAATATCCAGCTTGGATTCTTTCTGCATGATGAATTTGGAAATCTTTTTATTTGAAAATTCAACTATAAGAGCATGAACGCTGTACTCTAATTGATCAACAGGATTGTAAACTTCACACTCTATATATTCCATTTTTTTTCCTTTACCTGTACTAACTGCAAAAGTACTGGCATGTTTCAGATCAGAATGTTTGAAAGATCTGAATGCAGATAAGTAACTCTTAGGCACAAGTGGATTGATAGAAATGATTAAATTATTCTCTTCACAAAAAGATTTCAATGCAACTTGGTGCTCACTAAGCTGAATTTTTATAGTATCTCCCAGCTGAGCCTTCAAACGCATGGAATGAGGATGGTTTTTTAAAGGTCTTAGTTGAGATAAACCTTTCAATACTATTTCATCCTTGCAATTATCTCTATAGCGATGTAAATTATCAATAAATGCACTATCGACCATATGCACATTAGAAAAATCCACAATCAATTTTTTATTGCTTCCTTTTTCCAGTTCTTTCTTTACACTCAACCAATTCGTAAATACAGCCACAGTATCTAGATGTACTGTTGTTTGTTTAGTATCAGCTTCGACTTTTAAATTCGGACTAAAGTGCTTTTTTATATTTCTGTTCTTAATCAGGTTGATCGTCATTTTAAGCAGAATACCGGCCAATACGCCCATCAGCAGGTCAGTACACACTGTAGCAACCGTTGTCGTGAGAAACACAATGAAATGCTCATTGCTTACATTGTAAGCCTTTTTAAACATCAAAGGGTTTGCCAGTTTGTAGCCGACAAAGATCAGTATGGATGAAAGTGCTGCAACCGGAATTAATTGAATGATTGATGCAAAGATCATTATGAACATTAACAGAAAAGCGCCATGTGCTATCGCAGAAATTCTTGTTACTCCTTTGTTATTGATGTTTGCAGAGCTTCTTGCCACTTCACTGATCATTGGCAGTCCACCGAAAATTCCGGAGATCACATTCCCAATTCCAACCGCAATCACATCTTTATCTGTAAGTGAATTCCTTTTATATGGATCAAGAAGATCTACAGCTTTCACCGTAAGGATCGACTCAATTGTACCGATCAATGTTAGAAGTATGAAATATTTTAAAGTCACTCCCAAATAAAATCCATCAAAGATCCTTGTGTCAAAACGTGGATTGAAGGTGAGGCTTCCAGGGTGAATTAATGCATTGTAAAAGGAGCTTCCCGAATTGAAAAAATAAAACAACTGAACAAAGAGTATTGAAAAAACAATAACAACCAGGAAAGGCGGAATAGCCTTTATAAATGGATTATTGCTTCTTGGTAATACAAAGAGTAAAAATAAACTGGAAACTCCGATCAATGAGATATGCCATTCCAAATGAATTAGACTAGAAGGTATCTTCTCTATCAGCTCAAGTGGCTCTAATCCCTTTAACTCAGAAGGAGGAATACCGATCAGCAAATGAATTTGCTTGGAAGCAACAATGATACCAATGGCCGCTAGCATACCATGTACAACGGATGAAGGAATAAAGTCAGACCATTTACCGATCCTCATTACACCAAGTAGAATCTGTGCCATTCCTGTTACAGCGATCAAGGAAGCCGTCAATATATATCCTTCTTCCAGATTTCCTTTCCCGAACTCTTCTACAGCGCCGGCAACGATCACAATCAGCCCAGCAGCCGGACCTTTAATAGCCAGTTCCGACCCGCTGATAAAACCAATAAACAGCCCTGCTATAATAGAAGTTAGCACTCCCATTATAGGGGGGAAATTACTAGCTGAAGCAACCCCCAGGCAGAGTGGTAATGCAATTAATGAAACGATGAAGCCCGACACAAGATCGAAGCGCAAATTCTGTTTTAAACTTTCCTTTGAGTACCATGAAAACGAAGTCCTGTTGGATGAACTCATACTTAATAATGGATTAATTGTGATTGAATCTTCTGCTGGAAATTATCCGAACAGAAATAAATTAAATAATAAAGGGATCAATCTGCCTGTACACTCAGGCTGAATTTTCAAATCCTTAGTCCGCCTGTTACAAGCAGGACGGAAACACCATAGATAAAGTTGGCTTGAAAATTCTCTTCAATAAAATTCAAAGATAAAGTTAGTTGCTCAAGAATAAGAAATGATGGAAGCAATATGAATCCAGGCTCTAAATTATCCTCATCTTCTTCTATTTCGTTAAAAATGAATCCATCTGAAGAAGAAGAGGAAGAATTATCCTTCTTCTCAAAACTGAATTCTTTAAAGTCAGTTTTATCATGACTTACCAAACTGAAAGAAGAGGCAATGCCCGATGTAAAAGAAAATAAGAAGAGGATCAGGAATCCAAGGGAATAATTACTGGTTCTTGTTTTATTTTTCTTGCCTTTGATCATGTTTAACGAACCAAAGATATCACTTTTTAAAGTGAAATACAACACCAAAGAGCTTCAAGCAATTAAAAAAAGTTAATGCTGCCATTTGTCTTTTTCTGTATTTGGATTATCGCTTTTCGTCCTTTCAGATCCTGATTTCAGGGGAAAACCGGTAAACATTCTTTTCTCAAAATATTGCTTGAAGCTGATCTTCGCGGCATCATTTTTTGGATTATTCAAAGCGTATTCTTCCGGCTCCAATTTGATGAGATCAGTGTAACTGAACAAGGGACCATCAAAGAATAATTCCATACCGTACTTTTCATAAGAATAAATAAGTCGGATGAATTTGATATGATGTTGCTGAGAAGAAGTCTCCCGACTGAATGATTTATCCTCAAGAACATCATAATACAATCGGAAAGGCTCAATACTCGCCTCATTCTTGGTGTAACAAAAAGCCTGTGGGCAGTTTACTTCTTCATAAGCATCATCGTTTCTGGAAGGCTGAAATTTGTTCACAGTAAAATGCGCGGCAAATTCATGATAGCCGCAAACTTCCGAAGGCTTCATTGGATAATAGCCATTGATCTTGCCTTCACAAAAGGCCTGAATGATCAGTGAAGGAAGATCCCTTGCTGGCAAATTGAATTTCTCCTTCAATGGCACTCGAGTGATGGTGTATTGTTTTTCCAACAAGCGCTGATCTTTCTTTTGTTGAGCATTTAATGCAAAAAAAGAAAGCAAAATAGATGTAAGTAATAATTTCTTCATTTCATTCTGCTTTTAGTCCTGTTATTCCCAATAGCTCCTTTTCATTTTTTGGTTTCGTCGGTAATTTATCAAAAAGGAAACTTACCTTTTTCTTTCTGTATGTTTCAAGTGCCATTAAGTTGAGCTCTTCTTCCTTCGTGGCAGCAAAACTACCGTCTTTGAACTCCGTGAACATTCGGATCCCCTTCACATTCAACAATACAAAATTCTCTTTTAGATCTTCGGGATTGTAATACACCAGGGTATTCCTGTTCGGATAAGTAACATAGATCTTCTGATCTATCATCGCTTTGGATTCTCTCACCAGCATTTCCGGCTGCATGGGAATGGCAAGACTGTCTTTTATAACTCCATCATAATTAAATATACCCATTTCCTTAATGTTCATTCCCTTGAAAAAACCTTCGGGATACTTATTAAAATAGGTTACCGGATTATAGATCCCTTCAGAAGTTTCAACATCTACCGTTGCACTTGCGGCTGAAACTCTTCCACTTCCCCACAAAGAAACGCTGTCGGCATTATTTCTCTTATCAAAAAATGAAAAATCCACAACCGGACTGTTGTATTTGGACCAGCTGTTCTTTTGCCGATTATAAACAAAGCTGGAGAGACCTTTTAGATCACGCCTTGTCTTCATCCGAACCTGGATCTGCTTGTTTTCTTTCAACTTTAATTTTTGCTCGCCACACCAGGCTTCGATCTCAAACATTCCAACGCTCTCCAGTAAATACCGCCTTGAACCTTCTTGCCAGATCATGTTTAAACCGGAATAAAACATATCCAACTGTGAATGAAACTCCCTGTATTTGATCGTTACAATCTGTGTACAGGCTTCTCCTTTTTCATTTACAAAAGCATTATCCGGTATAAAAAGAAGACTCCCGAAATGGGTCTGTATTCCCTTACAAAAACCATTATTGATAGTATATGTTTTGAAGGATATCTCCCTGTTTTGAGCAGAAACAAAAGAAGGCAGGCAAAAATCAAAAAATAAGACAATTGAGATCAAATATTTCATACGATTCATGAGGTTTAAATATACCTATAATTATCCTAATCAGGCAGAGGCACTAAAAATCAGATTATTGTGATGAAAAGTCAATTAAATTTATGGATAATTCCCGAATAATGCATCCTAATAAAAATTGCATAACATTTCAACAGATAAAAACATACTGCTTTATTTTATTTATATTTAGTTCTTTTAATATGGAACGAATTAAATCATACCTCTACTGTTTTTTACTAATTGCTTTTTTTAACGGAAAGGCACAGCAATGGTCCCTGAAACTAAGCAGCAATGTTGAATTAAGAAGCTGGATTCTCACCAATAAACCAGATAAAAAAGAAAAAATCCTTGAAGGCGCTAAAGTTACCTTGTATCAGGGACAAAACGTTCTTGCCAACACGATGACCGATCTTAACGGAGATTTTGTGATTGATGTGCCGGCAGGTGGAGATTTTATTCTTACGGTTTCGTATGAGGGCTGCAATACTAAAAGATTTGTTGTATCAACCAACGGAGTTCCCGAGAATGTAGCGAAAGATAATTACAAACCAACCATCAGCATTGGTGGATTTGTTCTCTCCAAGCCAATTTCCGGGGTAGATTACATTGGATTGAATGAGCCACTTGTAAAAGTTGAATATAAATCAGGCGGTCAGAATTTTGACAAGAATGATGATGTTACAAGAAAAGGATTGAGTATCATCTCCAATATAACCGAAGCCGAAAATACGGTCATCAATAAATTCTGCAACAACAACAAACTGGGAGATGATGCTTTGAACAAGAAGAACTGTGAATTGGCTAAGGAATATTACAATAAGGCAATAAAGATCCTTCCCGATGAAAAATACCCACAGGAGCGAATCAAACTCGCAGAGGGCTGTATTGAATCTAAGAAAGCAAAACAGGAAGACGCTGCCGCGCAAAAGGCTGCTGAAGAAAAATTAAGTCTAGAAAAAGCTGAAAAAGCAAGGATAGCGAAAGAGAATGCCACATTTAAAAAAGAAACAAAAGCTTCAAAACAAGGCACAGTGGCAACTGCTCCTACTAAAACAAAAACAGAAACGCCTGTAACCGACAAGCCTGCGGAAGCAGTAACACAAGGACAGATAGGTGGAGGAAGAAGCAAATACAAGGTGCCTGGAAAAATGCCGGCCGATCAGTATAAAGAATTCATGGCGAATGGCAATAATTACTTCAAAACGAAACGATACAAGGAAGCGAAAGAAAATTATCTTGAAGCACTTAAGGTAAAGGAAAAAGACCCTGTCGCCACTTCAAAGATCGCGGAATGTGATAAGTTGATCAATGCCACACAGGTAAAATAAGCATGAAAAGACTGCTCATACCTTTTTTACTCATCTGTTCATTTCATTTTTTAAAGGCGCAGGAATGGTCCCTTGAGTTAAGCAGTAATGTCTACCACCGCACATGGCAATTAGACACGAAGGCAAAAGAAGAGGAGAAAGAGATCGGTGGAGCCTCAGTCACACTCATGCAGAATGGCAAGATCATCACTCAAACCACAACAAATTCGAATGGAGAATTCACGATCAAAGTGCCGAAAGACGGTGAATACTATTTGACCGTTTCTTATCAAGGTTGCAACACCAAGCGAATGGCAGTGAACACGAAAAATGTTCCACTCGATATTCAAAAGGATAATTTCAATCCCACATTTCACATCGAAGGAGGATTCATCATGGTCAAGCCTTATCCCGGTATCGATTACTCCGAACTATCCAAAGATCTCATCCTAGTCGAGTATTTTCCTTCTAAAAAATTATTTGATGATACAGAAGCGGGAACAGCAAAGGGTCTTGGAATAGTTTCAAAGATCTATGCGGCTGAAGATGCTTTGTTCAAACAGTTCTGTTCAACCAATAAAGCGGGTGATGTGGCGCTGGCCAAGCCTGATTGTCCTCTTGCTAAAATGCTTTACGAAAAAGCAATAGCTATGATCCCCGGTGAACAATATCCCGTTATACAATTAGCTAAAGTAGGTGATTGTTTGAAACAGAAAGAAGAGGCTGATAAAATGGTGGCTGAAGAAAATTTAAAAAAGGCAGAAGCAGAAAAACTGGCAGCAGAGAAAAAAGCTCAGGAAAAAGCAGAAAAAGAAAAGGCTGCTCAGGAAAAGGCAGAAGCAGATAAGCTGGCAAAAGAAAAAGCACTGAAAGATAAAACGGAAGCAGATAAAATAGCATCAGAAACCAAGACGCAGCAAAAAGCCGCAAAAGAAAAAGAAGCAAAAGAAAAAGCAGAAGCTGATAAATTGGCCAAAGAAAACGCGATGAAGGATAAAGCAAAAAAGGAAAAACCAATTGAAACAGAAAAGCTCAATGTGAAAAAAACAACTGATCCTGAAAAGAACAAGAATAAAAAAATCAGTGATGAGGAGAAATTAAGAAAACAGAAGGAAGGTCTTGCAAAGTCAAAAGCAGAAGATGAGGCAGCTATGAAAGCGGACTACGACAAGGCAATGGCAAAAAGAAAAGCCAAGGAAGAAGAAGATGCAAAACGAAAATTGGCTTACGAAATGGAACACAAAGACTATCACGCGGAAATGGGTAAAGGACATTCAAAGTACAGTATGCCTCAGGTTTTAGGAAAGGATATGTTCAAAGAAAATATAAAGAAGGGAGATGACTATTTTAAAACCAAAAGATACAAAGAAGCGAAAGCAAGCTATGAAGCTGCATTGAAATTGAAAAATGATGATGTATCAACTAAGAAAAAGATTGAAGATTGTGATAAAATGATGCAAATCAAAGAACCGGGTAAATGAAAACGAGAATTAATTATATTATTGTCTTAAGTGTTTTTATTCTGAATGTGCATGCTCAGGACTGGAAGTTAAAAATACACAGTCAAGTAGAGCTGAGAACATGGAAACTCACAACAAAAGCAGATAAAGAAGAAAAGCGACTTCCGGGCGCGTCCATATTACTCACTAAAATGAACGGGGGTGCTATTGTTAGTCAGTTGACCACTGATGATAAGGGAGAGTTTATTGTCGAGATGGCTCCAAACGAAGATTACATTCTTACGGCATCCTATCCGAATTGTAATTCAAAGAGGTTCACCATTTCTACAAAAAATGTACCTGAAAACATCACCAAGGAATTTTTCACCAAACCTTTTCACTTTGACGGCTTCATTATGTGCAAGCCATTTCCGGGAATTGATTATTCGGGGTTGAAGCAATCTTTGGTGAAGATCTGTTATTCAGCTTCCGGACAGAAATTCGACCAGGACAAGGTCGCCAATGAAATTGGTTTTGCTATCATGGGTAAAATCACAGATGATGAAAATACATTGATCAATAAATTCTGCAACACGAACAAAGAAGGCGATCAGGCATTAGCTAAACCCGATTGTCCACTGGCAAAAACCCTATATGAAAAATCAATTGCAACTATTCCAGGCGAAGACTATCCGGTAGAACAACTTAAAAAAGTTGGACTATGCCTGAAAGAAAAAGAAGATGCAGCTAAGAAAGCAGAAGCCGAAAAAGAAGCGAAAGCAAAAGAAGCATTGGCAAAACAGGAGGCTGAAAAGCTTGCATTAGAAAAGAAAGAACAGGAAAAGGCACAAGCAGCGAAGCTCGAAGCAGAAAAAAAGGTTCAGGTGGCTGAGGCTAGGCAGAAGGAAGCTGAAGAAAAAACATTAGCCGATAAACTTGCCAAAGAGAAAAAAGAAAGTGAGATCAAAGCTAAGGCAGAAGCAGAAAAGATCGCGCTAGAGAATAAAGAAAAAGAAAAGCAGGAGAATGAGAAAAAATTAGCTGAAAAAAAAGCACAACAAGCTCTCGAAAAAGAAAACAAAGCAACAAAAGAAACTGCAGCAGCGGAAAAAGCACGTAAACAAAAAGAGGGATTAGAAAGATCGAAGGCAGAAGATGATGCAGCAATAAAGGCAGATCAGGAAAAAGCGATGGCGAAAAGGAAATTAGAGGAAGAAGAAGAGCAAAAAAGAAAGACAGAAGCTGAAGCTAAAAAAAAGGAGGCTGATGCAGAAACAGCAAGTAGAAATGCGAAAACGCATATTCCTCAAGTGCTTGGCAAAGACATGTACAAAGAAAATGTAAAAAAGGGTGATGACTATTTTAAAACAAAAAGATACAAGGAAGCAAAATCAAGTTATGAAGAAGCCCTAAGATCGAAAAATGCGGATCCTTATTGTACAAAGAAAATAGAAGAATGTTCTAAATTAATGGAAGCGAAATAAATATGGAAAAAGAAATTCCAATGCTCACTGCTATTGAACAAAGAGTACTTGGTTCTCTAATCGAAAAAAGCAGAACAACTCCTGATTACTATCCCATGTCCCTGAATGCGGTCACTGCTGCATGCAACCAAAAAAGTTCGCGAAATCCGGTAGTGAATTATTCAGAAGAGGAAGTACAAAAAGCCCTTAGTGGTTTAAAAGCGATCAGTCTTGTTTCGACCGCTATCGGTGGCGGTAGCAGAACGATAAAGTACAAACACAACATCACAACGGTTTATCCTTTACACGACGGACAATTAGCAGCAATTTGTCTTTTATTGTTGAGAGGAGCACAAACTGTTGGGGAGATCAATACCAATTCCGGCAGGATCTACGAATTTCATACCCTCGAAGCAGTGTTAGAAACAATAGAATCATTAAAGAATCTAGAACCACCCTTCGTAAAAGAATTACCACGCAAAAGCGGACAAAAAGAAACCAGATTCATTCATCTGCTTGGAGAATCGTTAGTTGAAGAACAAGAAAATGTGGAAATGAACCGACCAGGCAAGCAATCTGATCTTGAGGAAAGAATAAACGATCTGGAAAAACAAATTGCCGAACTGAAAGAAAGATTACTTCAACTCGAAGGCAGAATAAGTTAAATTAAGAATCAAATTCCAATATATATTCAATGAGAAATCTTGCCCTTGTAATTGTCCAATTCATTTCCACGATCTTACTTTCTCAACCCGATTGGACCCTTAAATTCACAAGTAATGTAGAGAAGGATGGCCGTCCCCTGGCAGGCGCAAGCATTGCGTTGACAAAAGGTGGGGTCAATGTAAAAACAACTATAAGTGATGGAAAAGGAGACTTTACGATCGAAGTGCCTGCCGATGCAGATTATATTTTAGTCATATCAAATGCCGGTTGTAATTCGAAAAGATTCAGGATCGATACGCGAAATGTTCCGGCAGATAAGAACAAAGAGAACTTCAAGCCCGAGATTCATATAGAGGGGGTAACCATGTCAAAACCCGTCCCGACTGTAAATTACAATGCCTTGAATCAACCTCTTGCATTTATTCACTATTACCCTGAGAAGAGAAAATTCAGTGACGATGAGGCTTACACAAGCCAGAACCTTTCTGCACTTATGGCAATACGTCAACAAGAACAAGCCGTCCTCGAAAAATATCAGTCAACAGTGAAGAATGGTGATCAGTCCCTCGCGAAAAAAGACTGTGATGGCGCAAAATCAAAATACGAAGAGGCAGCTGCCTTGCTTCCGGATGAAGCACTGGCGAAAGAAAAACTACAACAAGCCTTAAAATGTATCAACGAAAAACAAGAAGCAGCAAAGAAAGCCGAGGCAGAAGCCAAAGCGAAGGCAGATGCCGAAGCAGTAGCCAAGAAGAAGGTCGAAGAAGAAAAACTAGCTGCAGAGAAAGCAGCAAAAGAGAAAGCAGATGCTGAAGCTGCTGCCAAGAAGAAAGCAGAAGAAGAAAAACTTGCTGCAGAGAAAGCAGCCAAAGAAAAAGCAGATGCAGAGGCCGCAGCCAAGAAAAAGGCAGAGGAAGAAAAACTA
>Ga0268298_10001625_pt1 | contig 25993 bp, 25 predicted proteins | sample WWTPWeurt_MetaG_FD_194462 | JGI IMG/M metagenome (GOLD analysis project Ga0268298, IMG submission 194462) | Activated sludge microbial communities from WWTP in Nijmegen, Gelderland, Netherland - WWTP Weurt | ecosystem: Engineered > WWTP > Aerobic digester > Activated sludge | place...
GTTCTCGGCGGTCTCGCCCATGCCGATCAGCTCGAACCGCTTCTTCATTCGGGGGTTCGGATAGCGCCAGCCGAGCGTCGTGTCGTAGAGCGTGGGTGGCGTGCGCGGGAACGCTTCTTCGGGCTTCGGCATCGAGTATGGCGCGCGTGTCATCGACTCGACTCCGCCTGCGATGGCGACGTCGCACTCACCGAGCGCGATCATGCGCGCTGCGTCGTTGACCGCCTCGAGGCCGGAGCCGCACAAGCGGTTCACCGTGACCGCAGCGACTTCGTAGGGCAGCCCGGCGAGCAAGAGCGCCATGCGCGCGACGTTGCGGTTGTCCTCACCGGCCTGGTTGGTCCCGCCGAAGACCACTTGATCCAAGCGCTCGCACGCCGTCGGGTGGCGTGCCGCGAGCGTGCTCACCACGTGGGCAGCGAGGTCGTCGGGGCGCACCGACGCGAGCGCGCCTTTGAACTTCCCCATGGGGGTTCGGACCGCATCGATCACGTACACGGGCTCTACGGGCATGGGCGGAGTGTACATGAGAGCATCGGTGCTCGGGAGCGCCGCGCCGCTCCGGGGAAAGGGGCCTCGGCCCGCCGTCCTCGGGACTTCCGAACCCGCGATTCGCCGCGCCTCTGATAGAGTCGGCCGATGCCGAATCCACCGCCATGGGACGTTTGGCCCTACCACCGCGCGGGTTCTGCCGTGGCGTTTCCCGCGGACGAAGGCTGGCACCGGCTCCTACCGGGCCGCATCGCGAACCCCGCGCTGTCCGAGATGGAGTGGGTGTACCTGAACGCTCACGTCGAAGAACAAGGCGGCGCCGGGCGGCGCTTCAGCGTGTTCGTCGCCTACTTCACCCAAGCGCTGCGCTTCATGGTGGTGCGAACGTTCGACTCCAGCGACCGGTTCGTGGGTGACGTCACCGGCACGGCCTGGGGCATCCTGCGGGCATCGCCGGAACGCCTCGACCTCTCGTTCAAGCACGGCGGCGGCACGGACACCTGGACGACGCCGCGCGATTCGGCCGGCGATCTCATCCCGTTCGCTTCGGAGCTCGACGCCACCGACGACGCCGGGCACTTCTCGATTCGGCTCAGCACCCGCAACAAGAAGCGACCCTACGAGGCGGGCGGCAAGGGGTACCTCCCGTTCGGGCGGCGCGGGGCCTTCTACTACTACTCGCTGACGCGCCTCGAGGTCACGGGCACGCTCGATCTGGAGAAGCCCGGAGGGGGTCGCGAGACCATCCCGGTAAAAGGCATCGGCTGGTACGACCACCAGTGGGGGCCTTTCTACGTGACGCCGATCCGCAACCGAAATCTCGAGCAATACGAGTGGATGAGCATCCAGCTCGACACAGGAGACGAGATCCTGCTCACCACCGTCTGGGAGGCCAACGGCTCGACACCGAGCCTACCGGCGTACGGTGGCGCGGGCTTGATCCGAGCCAACGGCACGTTCGACGACCTGGTGGGGGCCGAGCGCTGGAAGCGCACCAAGTTCTGGCGTTCGCCGGAGCAACACGCGGTCTACGCCGCCGGTTGGAAGTTCAGCGCGCCGGAGTGGGGCACCGAGCTCGAGATCGTGCCGCGCTACCATGACCAGCTGACGCCGCTCGTCGACGCACCGCCGCCGAATTTGCTGGGCACCATGAGTCGGCTCTTCGAGGGCATGGCCAACTGGCTCGGCGAGTTCTGGGAGGGTTCCTGTCGTGTGACCGGTACCTTCGCAAATCAGCCGGTCAGTGGCGTGGCCTTCGCGGAGCTCGTGAAGCGCTACGAGGATCCGGAGTTCCACGTGCGCGTGGCGCGCAACGATCCCGACCTCGCCGTGCTCGAGTGGCGCGTCGAAAACCCGGACGAGCAGGTGCCGCTCACCTTCCGCTTCTTCCTCGAGCGCGAGGATGGCACGCCACTGGTCGACCAAGACGGGCTCGACATCCCGGTCATGGTCCTCGACGACCCCAACTTGCCCAAGGGCGAACCCCTGATCGTGCGCGTCGTCGCCAAGAGCATCGACGGCGCTCTGTCGGGCACGGCTTCGACCGAAGTCGAGCTCCGCTGAATGCGCTGAGCCGCACGACCCGACCGCCGCGAGTGGCCGCTTGAAGCCACGAGCGACAAGCGCATAGCATCGGGCGGTGGCAAAACAGAAAGTCGTGATTCTGGGCGGTGGCCTCTCGGCGTTGTCGGCCGGCGTCCACCTGTTGCAGGAGGGCGGGGACCAGAAATTCGACGTGACGCTGCTCTGCATGGAGCACCGCCTCGGCGGCAAAGCAGCGAGCTATCGGCTGCCGGACAACCGCTACATGGACATCGGATTCCACGGGGTGTTCGGCTACTACCGCTCGCTCCAGACGCTGCTCGCGCGAGCCGGCCACCCCGTCACCGATCCGCGCTGGTTCAGCTCCAACGAAGGCGTGCACCTGATGTACGAAGCGGGGGCCCGCGCGGTCAATCGCCTCGACATTCCGGATGGCCCGCTCGACGTGGCGGCGTTCTTCGACAACGGATTCATCGGCTACAAAGGCATGAGCTTCACCGAGAAGCTGGCGGCCGGGCGCTGGATGGCGAAGACCGGCGCAAAGCTCCTGCTCACGGAAGTGGACCCGGAGATCGACGAGCACGCCTTCACTGCCTACTGCGTCGGGACCGGGCTCGACATCGAGCTGACCCGCAAGAGCTGGTTCAAGTACGTGCTCGACCTGGCCTTCAACTTCCCCGCCGAGGGCTCGGCCTACGTCGGAATGTACGGCTTCCAGCGCCTCATGGGCCCGGAGGCCTCCATGGTCTACTACATGAACGGGCCCCTCTCGGAGGTGATCGTCGCGCCCATCGCAGAGCTGTTCGTCGCCCTCGGCGGCAAGCTCGAATTCTGCACCAAGGCGACACGGATCGAGCTCGATCCCCAGACCGGACGAGTCACCGAGCTCGGAACGCGGCGCATGGCCGGCGTGCAGCCCATCGCCGGCGTACGCGATCACGTTACGCCCCAGCCCCTGTCGGGCGGCTATTCGCTGGAGGAAAACCCGTATCCGGTGGGCGATCCGGCGCCTGCTGCCGGCGAGCCCGAACGCCTCTGGCGTGCGGGAGCCGACTTCGACGTCCTCGTGTCGGCGTTGCCGGTGGACAGCCTGCGAACGCTGCTCGCGACCACGTCGCGCTTCGAGGAGGCCGTGCTCGAGCGGAGCGAGCTGCGCCGAATCTGGGGGCTCCGCAGCGTCGCGTCCATCTCGCTCCGGCTGTGGCTCCCGAACAAGGTCATGCCCTCCGACTACGCCACCGTCGTGATGGGCACCCCCCAACCCTGCGCCACGTTGATCGACTACACGAACCGGGTGACGGAACTGCAAAATGGCAGCTACGGCTCGGTGATCGAGTTCGAAGGTCAGGAGGGACTGCACGCCGGGCTTTCCGACCGCGAGATCGTCAGGGAGACGCTGACGAGTTTCGCCGATCTGCCCTTCGTCGATCGGGGCCAGCTCGACGTGGATCAGATCCTCGACCAGCAGAACGGGGCGCTTTGGCTCTTCCGGCGCAACACTGCCGAGCACCTTCGCTACCTGTTGATGGAACCCGGGCATTGGAAGTACCGGCCGCTGCAACAGGAGCGCCCATACGGCAACTTGGTGCTCACTGGTGACTGGATGAACGGCACGCAGCCCACCGCCAGCATGGAGGCGGCGGTGAGAACGGGTCGCGTCGCCGCCGGGCTCGTGCGTCGGGACGCTGGGCTGCCCGACCCCGTGGCCTGAACGGTTCGAAGCTCAGCGCTTGATCCAGCCGACGCGGAAGCGATAGCGCGACGCAGTGACGCGCTCCCAGCTCGTTCGATACGGCGTGCGGCCGAGCATCGCGATGATGGTGTCGCTCCAACCCGAAATGAGCTCCGGGATCCCGGCTGGCAGATCCGGATCGTCGAGCTCGCCGATCAAGTGGTCCGCATGCTCTTCGATCACCGTGAACGTGCCCATGGTCGATTGGCGCGACCACACGCTGGCGGCGCGATTGAACACCATGGCAGGCGTCGCGAACTTGAGGAACAGGCGATAGATGACGTGGATCTGGTAGCGGGCCGCCATGGCTCCGAGCTCGCGTAGCTCGTCGTCGGAGCTCTTCGTCGCATCCCGGAACGCTTGCATCAAAGCGTGGAGGTTCTTCCGCGGGTACCAGGCGTTGGCGTAGATTTCCCCTTGGAAGAAGCTGCGGGCGTCCGGCTCGAGTCGGGTCTCGATCTGGCGCCAGAGCTCGCTCTTGTCGGTCTTGAGCGGCGCGACGTACGAGAGGAGGGCGTATCCCTTCACTTCACCGGAGTGCGCCTGGGTCGCCATGGCTCAATCGAAAGGAACCGGACCGTCGTCGGTCCAGCGATAGAACCCCGCGCCCGACTTCTTGCCGAGGCGCCCCGCCCGTACCATCTGTCTCAGGATCGGCGGCGGTCGGAACTGCTCGCCGAGCTCGCGTTGCAGGTGCTCGAGGATGGCGAGCCTCACGTCGAGCCCCACCAGGTCGGTGAGCTTGAGCGGGCCCATGGGGTGGCGATACCCGAGCTCCATGGCCCGATCGATGTCCGCGACGCTGGCCACGCCCGCTTCGAGCATGCGCATGGCTTCGGCGCCGAGGATGACTCCGAGACGACTCGTGGCGAAGCCCGGAAAGTCCCGGACCACGATCGACTCTTTTCCCAGCTGGGTCGCCAGCCGCGAGGCGCGCTCCAAGCTGCTCGGCTCCGTGCCGAGGCCGCGCACGATTTCGAGCAGCGGCATCACCGGTGGCGGATTGAAGAAGTGGAGGCCCAGCGTGCGACTCGACTGGCCCGTGCGCTGGCCGAGCTCCGTGATGGAGAGGCTCGAGGTGTTCGAGGCGAGCAACGCATGTTCGGGCGCGTGGCGGCCCGCTTCGCGGAAGAGCTCGACCTTGAGCTCCATGGATTCGGGGGCCGCCTCGATCACGACGTCGACGCCGCGGCACGCGGTCCCGAGCTCGCTGGCGGTGCTCAAGCGACCGAGGGTCGCAGCGGAGGCTTCGGCGGTGAGCTTGCCTTTCTTCACCTGCTTGTCGAGCTGCCCGCGCACGTCGGCGAGCGCGTGTTCGAGCTGGCCCGCCGAAACGTCGTACAAGCGAGCGTCGATGCCGCGGCTCGCCGCGAGCTGGGCGATGCCGCGTCCCATGGTGCCGGCGCCGAGCACGGCGATGCGTTGCGTGTCGTTGGGCATGACTCCTCACACGGCGTAGGCGCTGCTGGCGATCTCGTCGTCGCAGGTGACGCACTTCTTCGGGACGTGATCCCGGTGATAGACCTGCGCGCAAGTGGGGCAGAGCCGGGCGTCACGCTCGAACGCGATGGGCTTGTCACTTGCGGCGCAATGGCGCCCCGCAATCTGCAGGTTCTCCACCGGCACTTGCTCACCGTCGTCGTCCTTGGGAGCGGGAAGCGCGTCGGAGTCGCGTGGCTTCACGTCTACGGCTTCTGGTACGCGCTCGACCGCTTCTTTCAGGATCCGTGCCGCAGCGGGTCCGTGCCCCGACAGCGGGATCTCGAAGGTCTGGGCCTCGGTCTCCAAGACCAGCTTTCGTGCCGAGATGCCGATCCGGCGCAGGTCGCACCAGGCTACGCGCACGAGCTCGCTGCCCTTCTCGAGCGCGACCCCGGCATCGCCGACGCGCACCGCGTCGCCGCTTTCGTCGCTGAACCACAGCGCCGCGCCGAGCGCGAGCGCGCCGCCCGCAACCAGGTATTGCGCCCAAGGGTAGCCGGGCTCGCGGATCCACTGGCCGTACACTCCAGCGCCGAGCGCCAAGGCGCCAGCCATGCCGCCGAGCCCGGTGTAGAGCGAGCTCTGGGTCTTGACGGGGAGGAAGCGCAGCTCTTTGCGTTCTCGCTTCGGGGACTTCTTCTTGGCAGGTTTCTTTGCGGCCATGGTCGGCGGGGGCGGAGCCTACCTCAGCGTTTTCACATCGGCGACAGCTTGCGGGAGCTCACTCGGGTCAGCGCGCCGCAGGCCCGGATTTCGGCTCTTTCGCGGGCTCGCTGCCCGTGCGAAGGCGGTGCAAATCCAGCGCCGCCTGGACGACTCCCGCAGCCGGTGGGAAATTGCCGCCGAGCTCACCGTGTCATCGTCCCTGTTTCCCCTGGTCGTATTCGTCGTCTACCTCGGGCTCCAGCTGTTCGTCTTGCCTCGCCTCGGCGTGTCGACGTGAATGGTCCCGAACCCGCGCCGGTCGGCGCGGAACCGGAAGCCACCCGACTGTGGGACAATGCCTCCCGAGTGAACGCAGGAAAGCTCGCGCTCTATTCGCTGCCGCTGGTCACCACGGCGGTGATTGCGTTCGCCGTCTTCGGTGTCGGCGCGCCGCGCCCCTACCTCGGTGCGCGCGTCTACGGCGGGCCGACTCGCGGCGCCAGCGAACTTTCGTTTCGCATCGCATTCATCGAGCGCTTCGTCGAGATCGAGGAGCCTCACCCGCTGGACTCCGGCAGCTTCGAGGTACGACTCGCCGATGGCCGGCGCTTCACCTTGCCGGTGAAGAGCGATCCCCAGGCGGGCTTCACGGGTACGCTCGCGATGGGCGGCCCCGTCGGCGGGCCCATCACGGTGGAGGTGCGTGGCCCGACGGGCTTGCTCGCCTCGGGCGAGGTCGACGTCGCGGTGGAGTCCTGGCGCGCTCGCACGCGTGAGTTCGGCGGACCGCTCAAGGGAAGCGAGCGCGGCGAGCTCCGGGTGAGCGTCACGCCGGGGCGCGGAGCTTTTGCGGTGCCCTTCGTCGATCCGCTCTTCGTCGATGTCACCGCTGGTGGCGAGCGTGTCGCTGGGGCAACCGTCGCCGTCGAGGCAGATGGCGCCGAGGTCTCGCAGAAGCCCGTGCCCACCGACTCGCGCGGTCGCTCCAGCGTGCGCATCGCGCCCCAAGGTCACGTGGTCAGCCTGACGGTCTCCGTGACCCGCGGCAGCGAAACGGGCACATGGTCGGGCCTCTTGCCCGTGGTTGCCGGCGCACTGCACGCGGAGCGTGACGGTCGCATGCTCCGAGTGGAGTCGCCCGTGGAGCGCGAGTTCGGCTACTTCGCCCTCGTGGCGGAGCGGTCGCGGCTCGCCGGCGGCGTCGTGCCTCTCACCCCGACGGGTCGCGGCGGTTCCGTCGGCACCGTCGAGCTACCGGCTCTGCCGGAACAGCCGCTCTGGGCGGTGGTGTCCAGCGAGCCCGAGCTCGACAGCGCGTCGACGGTGGGCTGGCCCGTGAGCGTCGGTGGCGCGTCGGCTAACGAGGCGCCCGTCGCGCGCGCGGTGTCCGACGTGTTGTGGCTCGACGGCCTGAGCCTTGGCTATCGTGCGGACCTGGCGCGCCGTCACAAAGCTCAGCGTCTCGCCTGGGTATTCACGCTGCTCGCCGTAGCGCTCGCCGCGGTTCTGCTCGTGCGCGAGAGCCGCCGCTCGGCGCGCGCGCTGGATCGGCATCTGCAAGAAGCGGGGGCAGGCGAGCCGCTACGAGACGCGATGAAGCACGGCCGCTGGCTCACGCTGGCGCTCGCCCTGCTGTGCGTCGGTATGGGTTTCGCGGTGAGCTTGCTGGTCGCGCTCTATCGCATCGGGTGAATCCCTCGCCCCGCCGCTCGGCGTCAGGTAAAGTCTCCCCGTGCGTTTCGCTGCCCTCGCGCTCCTGTCCGTGACGCTCCTCGCCGCCTGCGCGGCGGGCTCGGTCTCGCCGGCGACGGCAGCGGCGAAGGGCAAGACCAAGACCCAAGCCTCGAGCAAGAAGCCCACGCGCGTTCCGCAAGCGTCGGCGCTCGGGGCGGGCAACGTCGACCGCCTGAAGAAGGCTTGGGAAGTGGCAGCCGGTGGCTATGGGCGCGCCGTCGCCGTCAGCAGCCGTCTCGGCCGGATCGCGTTCGCCAACAAAGAGGGGGTCGAGATCTTCGCGCTGGGCAACGGCAAGTCGCTGGCGAAGTTCCAGCCCTGCCGCGACGTCGTCCGCGGTGGACTCGGCTTTCACGCCGGCAACCTCGTCGTCGTTTGCGAGAAAGCCGTCGTGGTGCTGGAAGCCCAGAAGCTCGGTCCGCGCCCCGACCCGGGGGTGCACGCCTCGCGGATCACCGCTGCATCGCTGGTTGGCGCCCGCCTCGCTTTGGGCCACCACGACGGGGTGATTCGCGTCTACGGTCTCGACGGCTCGCCCACCGTGGAGGTGCGCGTCCCCGGGCCACCCATCGACGTGAAGAGCCTCACGCTCAGCCGGGACGGCTCTCGCCTGGGCGTAGCCTGGGTGCAAGGCTCGGTCTGGTGGTGGGATCTGGCGAAGCCCGCCGAGTTTCACGACCTCGTCCGCAACGACAAGGAGTCGGACGCGTTGGCGTTCAGCGAAGACGGGTCCCTGCTTGCCGAGGAAGGGGCGGCGAACACGACCACGCTCTGGGAGCTCGCTCCCGCACACGTCGCAAAGGCGAAGCTCAAGAACGGAAATTGGGTGAAGCGCATCCTGTTCACGCGCGACGGAAAGTGGCTCGTACGAGGCGGCTCGGATGGCCTCGAGCTGGCGGAGCTCGCCGGCCCCCGGCGCATCGCTCTCGACACCCAGGCGGCGGTGGAAGATGTCGCCTTCGACGAGGGCGGCACGAGCGTGGCGGCCGTCGATCGCGAAGGCCGCCTCACGTTCTGGACGCTGCGCTGAGCGCGCCGCGGGCAGGTCGAAATGACCGGTCCCCGCCCTTCTCAGGGTCAGAGCCTTCGTCCCAGGGTCAGACCCTAGGTTCCAGAGTCAGATCCTTCGTCCCGCTCGTGCGTATGAAGAGGAAGAGTCCGGGTAGCTCGCCCACCTTCACCGAGGAAAACGCCATGACCCGTCGACGTTTGCGCTTCCTGGTGGCCACGCTGGCCATCGTCTCCGTCACCCTGGCCGTGGTCGCCGCGGGGGCGAGGAGCCCGCGCTGGCGCCGGCCGCCCGTCGTTGCGACGCCTTCGTTCGGCCTTTCCCTCGAGGATGGCTCCGGGGTGTCGCTTCCCACGTTCCAGCATGGCGGCCAGACCTGGGTCCAGGGGGAAGATGGAGACCGCTACGTGGTGGTGGTCCGAAACCCCACCTCAGAGCGCGTCGAGGCGGTGGTGAGCGTGGACGGTCGCGACGTGCTCAGCGGACAGTCGGCGAACTTCCGACGCCATCGCGGCTACATCGTGCCCGCCTTCGGCAGCGTCCGCATCGAGGGCTTCCGGCAGAGCCTGGATTCCGTCGCGACCTTCCGCTTCACGAACCCCGAAAACAGCTACTCGGCGCGCCGCGGAACGCCCGAGAACGTCGGTGTGGTGGGAGTTGCATTCTTCCGTGAGCGAGCGCGACCCGACGCATTTCTGCCCGAGGACGAGCCGGCGCCCACTTGGCGCCGCCGCGCGCCGGCGCGCAAGGCGCAAGCTCCGAGCGCTGCGGGCCGTTCCGGCGCAGCCGAGCGCTCGGCCGACAGCGACTCGAACATCGGCACCGAGTATGGAGAGTCGCGCACGAGTCGCGTGATGCAGGTTTCGTTCGAGCGCGCCAGTACGAGCCCGACGCGGGTCATCACGCTTCGCTACGACGACGCCGAAGGCCTGGAGGCGCGTGGCATCGACGTGTTCCGTCGCTTCCGGGACGATCGCCCGCGCCCGCGACCATTCCCGCAAGCGTTCAGCGGCGGCGAGTTCGCCCCGCCGCCTCCCTGAGTCACGGCCAATCGACCGGGTTTCATTTCAGGGACAGGTGAGTCGGAATGCGTCCAGATCCCACGTCTTGATCAGCGTCGAGAAACCCTGGATGTCCGCCTGGCCACACACGCTCGCCTTCTTGGCGGGCCCTTCGCTGGCTTGGTCGACGTATTCGACGTGGAACACCGCCTTCTGCGCGGCGATGAACGGGGCGAGGGACTTGCACTCGTCGAAACTCAGGCACTCCTCGTTCAGTGCCCAGTCGAAGCTCGCGAGCAGGTCCGGCACGAGCTCGACGCTGTTCTTCAGTCCGACCGAGAGCCCACGGGCATGGGCCTCGCTAGCGAGAAACTGATCGTAGTCGAGCTGGTCCGACTTCGTCAGGCCGAAACCGGTGTCGTTCGCGTACCCGTCGACGTTGTCGGGCTCCACCCCGTCGCACTTCTTCGACACCGCGAGGTCGAACCGCTTCTTCATGATCGCGCGCACGTTGGCGGAGCGCACGTCGAGCCAGTTCTCGCCCGGCCAACCAACGAGCGGCTTGCCGTAGTCCGACGCTTGGAAATCTTTGGCATCGGGCCGGAAGTCCTCGCGACTGCCGGCGCTGAAGTAGCAGATCACCGTGCGACCCTTCCCATGCAGCGCGTCGATGACGGTCTGCGGGGCTTCGAACAAGTCGATGTCGAACATGCTGGCCTCGACGCTGGTGTCGATGCTGCCCGTGAGCTGCCATTGCCAGGTGGCGCCTGGCGCCGGGTGCCAAACGTTGCCCCCCCCACCACCGGTTCCCGCCGTGCCCCCCGCTCCCGCCGTGCCGCCGGTGCTGCCGCCCGCGCCTGACGCTCCGCCACCGCCAGCGCTTCCGCCGCTGCCCGTCGCTCCCGTTCCGGAGCCGGCGCTTCCGCCCACGGCGCCCGTGCCGCCGGCGTTCCCCCCCGTTCCGGCGCTTCCAGCCGCGCCCCCGCCGTTCGAGTCCGAACCGCACCCACCGATGGCGAGTGCCACCCACATCGCTGCGCCGAATGCCACGTGTCGCATGCGGCGGATTGTACCCTATGCTCGGTGCCATGGGTCTCGAGGCGCCGCTCACGCGATACCTCGACGCGGTCCAGGCGTCGCCGTTCGAGCTCACTCGGGCGAAAGATGCTGCCTCGGTTCTGCTCGATGCGGCGCTTCACGCCGATGTGAGCGAACGCTCGCGAGCGGTGGAGGCGCTGGCTCGTGACATCGAGCGTGACGGCGATTCGCTCGTGCTGAGCACGGTGATGGCCGGCGCGTTGGTCGAGCGCCGGGCCCAATACGAACCCCTCGAGCGAGCGCTCTTTCCGCGTCTCACGCGTTGGATCGAAGGGTGCGTCACGCTTCTCGAGCGAGAGCTCGGCTCGGGTTCACTGCCTGCCGAGACCGAAGACGAAGACGGTCCGGAGGCCCACCAGTGGATCGCCGAGCGACTGAGCGACGAACGCCCGTGGGCCTTGCTCGGGGACACGCACCTCGCTGCCGTGGCCGCGCTCACGGTGAACTCCAGTGCGCGACGCGCGCATCGCGATCTGCTACCCGCGCTGAGGAGGCTTGCTCCCTACCACCCGGGCGCCGAGTGGCTCCGCCAGCTCTTGGAGGTCCTCGACGACGAGCCGCTCGTCGTCATCGACGTCGAGCGGCGTCTCGGCTGTTCCGGGAAGATGCGCGGCGTGGCCAGCAACTTCGAGCTGTTCGTGTTGATCGCCGACGCTGCGGGTGGCGACCCGGCCCGCGGATTTCTCGCTCTCGCAAAGCCGCCGGCCGCGGCGGTGCGTTGCCTCGAGGGCCTGGGGCCCCAAGATTCGGGGATCGTCGTCGACGCCGAGTTCAACGCCTACGCATACAGCGCGCTCGCTCCCAGCCTGACGCTGCCAGAGCCGAGTGACTACGGCGGGTCGGCGCACTGGATTTGGGGTGAAGGCGAGCCGTGGGAGATCCCTGCACTCGACGGCGCACGCGTCGTGCTCGTCGGACCCCCGTCTTACGCGCGCCTCGTGCCCGCTCAGCGAACGTTCGCGTGTCTCGAAGCGAAGGTCGAGCTGCTGCCTCTCTCTCGCGCCGCCGTGGACGAGTGGCTCACGCGCATCGCGCGCGCCAACGCCAATTGACGACAGCGCAACGTTCACCGTGGGTTCGCCGTGGCAGCGCTCGTGCTCGGCGTGACGCCTTGACGCCTTGACGCCTTGACAGTGCGAGCCTTTCCGCTATCTTCACCGAACTCCATGACCTTCCGGACTTCGGACTTCGCGTCGTCGTTCACCGAGCTCTCGTCGAGCTCGCGTGGTGACGTGTGCGGTTCGGAACCGGTGTCAGGCGACTGAAGAGCCCCCGAGGGAGGCTCGATGGGCCCTGCCGGTGCGAACCGGGAGGGCCTTTTTCCTGCCGGTTTCGCCGCTTTCCGGGCCGAGAGATCCTCGGGCGAAATGCCCGCGGAGGAAAGTAGGCAATCGAATCATGTTCCAGAAGAAACACGTCAACGTCGGCACCATCGGACACGTGGACCACGGCAAGACTACCTTGACCGCGGCGCTGTCCTTCGCGAGCGCCCAGCAGTTCGGCGGCGTCCGGCGTGACTACTCCGACATCGACAACGCACCCGAGGAGCGTGCGCGTGGCATCACCATCAACACGGCGCACGTCGTGTACGAGACGGCTGCGCGCAAATACGCCCACATCGACTGTCCGGGGCACGCCGACTACGTGAAGAACATGATCACGGGCGCGTCCCAGATGGACGGCGCCATCCTGCTCGTGGACGGCTCCGAGGGTGCGCGCGCCCAGACGCGAGAGCACGTGCTCCTGGCGCATCAGATCGGCATCCGGCACTTGGTGGTGTTCATCAACAAGGTGGACATCGCCGACCCGGAGTTGCTCGAGCTGGTGGAGCTCGAGACGCGCGAGCTCACCGAAGCGCGGGGCTTTCGCCACACTCCCGTGGTGCGAGGTTCTGCCCTTCGCGCCCTCGATGCGCTTCGGGCGGGTCAACCCGACGCCCCAGACGCTCGGTGCATCCACGAGCTCCTCGCGGCGCTCGACCGCCACCTGCCGGACCCCGAGCGGAACCTCGCGGCTCCGTTCCTGATGCCGGTGGAGGCGGTGTGCACGATCCCGGGTCGTGGCACCGTGGCCACCGGTCGGGTGGCTCGCGGGCGGCTCGGGTTGGGCGCCGAGATCGAGATCGTCGGTCGCGGCGCGGCCGTAGTCTCCGGGATCCAGGAGTTTCACACGGACGTACCGGAGGCTCTGGCGGGTCACAACGTGGGGCTGCTCCTGCGCGGTGTCGGCCGGAACGAGCTCGTGCGCGGTGACGTGCTCGCGCTTCCCCGGTCGCTCGCCGCACACGCGCGGGGCCGCGCCGAGATCGTCTTGCTCGGCCGAAGCGAAGGCGGGCGCCGGACCGCCTGTCGTCCCGGCTACATGCCGCAGCTCCACTTCGGAGCCACGGACGTGCCCGGACGCCTGGGCTTCGAGGCCGAGAGTCTCGAGCCGGGTGAGCGGGCCATGGTGACGCTCGAGCTCGGACGCCCCGTGGCGGTCGAGGTCGGCATGCGCTTCGCCATGCGTGAAGGGGGGCGCACGGTCGGTGCGGGCGTGATGATCGAAGTGAACTGAATCTCGCACGCGATCCAGGGCGGCGTCCCTCCTCGGATGGGCGCCGCCCGCTTTTCTTCAGCTGCTCGGTGCGGGCAGCCTCACCCCCGCGAGCACGTGCCGGAGCGCGCGGATCATCGGCTCGACGTCCGCGCGTGCGGCGAGCTCGCGACACGAGTGCATGCTGAGCATGGGGTTTCCGACGTCCACGCTGCGAATGCCCATGGCCGCGGCAGAGATGGGCCCGATGGTGCTGCCGCAGGGCATGTCGTTCCGCGAAACGAAGCGTTGGGGTTCGACGCCGCTCTCGCGGCAAGCCGCGTCGAACACGGCCGCGCCAGGGCCGTCCGTCGCGTAGGACTGGTTCGAGTTCACCTTGATCACGGGGCCCTTGCCCAGCTTCGGAGCGTGCTGCTTGTCGTGCTTGTCTGCGTAGTTCGGGTGCAACGCGTGGGCCATGTCGGCGCTCACGAAAATCGAGCGAGCGAAGGCGCGGCTGGTCGCGTCTCGGCCTGCGTCAGCGTACGAGCTCGTGATGCGGTCGAGTACGCTGGCCAAGAACCGGGACTTGGCGCCGGCCGCGCTCTGGCTCCCGACCTCTTCGTGGTCGTAGAGCGCGACCACTCGGGTGTGGCCTGTGCCGGGGCTCCCCGTGGTCAATGCCTCGAGTGCTGCGTGACACGACGCGAGGTTGTCGAGCCGCGGCGCGAACAACAGCTCACCCCCCGTGCCCGCCAGCGTCCCCGGCTGCACGTCGTACAGGCAAAGGTCGTAGGACCGCAGCTCGCCTGCTGGCACTCCGAGCTCGGTCTCGAGCAGTGCCTCCAACCCGCGCTTGTCGTCCTTCTCCAAGAGTCCACACAGTGGGACGAGGTGGTTCTGCGCGTTGAGAGTGAGCCCGCTCGAGTTCACTTCGCGGCTCAAGTGGATCGCCACGTTGGGGATGCGGAGGAGCGGCGCCGTCGAGCGCACGAGGCGGGTTTCGCCGCTCTTCAGCGTGACGCGGCCGGCGATGGAGAGGTCTCGGTCGAGCCAAGTGTGCCAGATCACTCCGCCGTATACTTCGACGCCGAGCTGCCGGTAGCCGTTCGACGCGATGTCGGGCACGGGCTTGACGCGCAGATTGGGTGAATCGGTGTGGGCGCCGATCAGCGCGAAGCCCGCCAGCGACGGGGGCAGCGAACCGAGCACGAACGCCACGAGCGTGCCTCCGCCGCGCACCACGAAACGAGCGTCACCGGCCTCGAGCTGCCATTCTTCTCGCTCGTCGAGCTCGCGGAAGCCGGCTCGGACGAGGCGCCCTCGAGCCTCGGCGACTGCGTGGTACGGCGTCGGGGAGGCGTCGATGAAGGCGAGCAGGTCGCGGGCGAGATCGCGGTCAACGGGATCCGACATGCGGCGACTATACTGCCGTTTCCTCGCGCGACGAGGCCGGCGCGTCGCGCACGCTCGCGGGGGCGCTCGGCCTGCGTGCGTCGGCTTTCGAGCGCCCCGAACCATCCGCCGTGGGGAAGCCAACCGCCGGCTTCCCGAGTGGGTATACTCCCGTGCCGTGCTGGCGCGTGACGTTCGACTGGAGGGGTTTTCCACCGACGATTGGTTGCGCCTGGCCGAGGTGTTTCGCGCGCCGCGTGCCACGGTCGAGCGCTCGGACCCGGCGGAGCACGGCGAAGCACCGGAGTCCGACGCCGCGGCGACACGCCAGCGCGCTCGCAGAGGTCGTCCCGGCGGAGTGATCGCGGTGACCTCCAATGGCGAGCTCAAGAAGCTCGTGGGCACGGAGCTCGGGCGGCTCGACATCGCCAGCCAGTCGTGGCCCGTGCCCGTCGAAGAGCTGGCGCAGCGCTACGGTTGTCGCTTCGCCGTCGTGCTCGCGGACGGCGTGCTCGACGAAGCGATGGAGCGTTTCGCGAACCGGCTCCGCCGCGATCACGATGCGTTGAGCCAGGTTCTGATTTTCCTCGGTCTTTTGCGCGAGCTCGAGCACGAAGGCAAACTCACGCTCTGGCCGTGGAAGCTCGCGTCCTGGCCGTTCCCCCACGAAGCGGTGCTGCTCCGCGCGTTCGACGCGATCTGCCCCGATGGCAAGTCGATCCTGCTCGGGGTGTTCCGGGAAGGCGAGCTCTACACTTCGCTGCTCGCGAGGCGAAAGGGCGCAGGCTTCGACTTGATCCTCGGCCCGGACCGCTTGCGAGGCGAGATGGGGCTCGTGTCGGGGGACTTTCGCCGCGACTACCGCCATCTGTCCCGGGCGGCGGAAGGCGAGAGCGGCCCCATCGGACTCGGGTGTTTCGGTGAGCTCGAGACCCTGCGCGGCCTGCTCGACGATCCGGCACCCGGCGCGTGGGCGGCCGCCGTGGCCGCTCGAGACGTCATCCTTTCGCCGGCCGTTCCGGCGGTCGCGTTGCCCCTCGGTATCGATGTCGGTCGCGCAGCCCTCGTGGCCGTGCGCGGTTTCGCCGAGCGCGTGGGGGCCAGCTCCTGGTTCACCAAGGGTGGGCCCTTCGGTCCCACGATTTCCCGTGTGCGGGGCCTCGCCGGCGGCGAAATCGACGTGCGCGAGCTGCTCGGCTTCGATCCCATGGCATTGCTGGCCAAGCTGTTCTCGCGCGGAGGCGACCCCTGAGTGGCTCGCTCGGGTCGCATCCGTAGCCGACTCGCGCTGGCCATCGGCCTCACGGCTCTGATCCCGGTGCTGTTCGCCATCTGGATGGCGCGGAGCATGGTGCGTCAGACGGCGTCGCGTTTCTACCTGCCCGAGATCGGCGCGCGCCTCGACGAGTCGTTGGGGCTCTACCAAGAGCTCGCACGCGCGGTGAAGGCGTCCATGCGCAACGCCGCGACGGCCATCGCGGCCAGCGCCGAGCTCCAGCGAGCCGCCCAAGAGGGAGACGCCGAGGGTGTCAAGCGTGAGCTCGCCGATCAGCTCGAGAAATATCCGGGTCTGGTTTCGCTGACCGTTCATGGGAAAGACGGAAAAGAGCTCGCACGCGTGGATCGCGGAAGCCCGCTCGACCCGAACAAGGAAAACAAGCTCGAAGTCACGCGCTACCTCGGCGACGAGCCTCCGCCACCCGACACCGGTAACGAGCAATACGAGCCGGAAGAGCCCGGTGACGACGGCGGCGCGCCTGGAGAACCGGAGGTCCCGAAGGTCGCGCGTTTGGTCGCGGTGTTCGCCGCCGACAAGGCGCGCTTCGAAGAGCTCGAAGGCATGAGTCAGTTCGTCGACACTTACAAGCAGATCGAGCAGCGCCGCGAATCGGACGAAGAGAGCTACGTGTACGCGTTCGCTGCGCTGCTCGGAATCACCATCCTCGCGGCCTACGGCGTGGGGACGCTCTTGGCCCGTGGAGTCTCTTCGCGCATCGGCGAGCTCGCGGCAGCGACCAAGCGCGTCGGCGCAGGAGATCTGAGCACGCGCGTGCCGGTGGCCGGCAGCGACGAAATCGGCGACTTGGCCCATGCCTTCAACCGAATGCTGGGTGAGGTCGAAACCAGCCGCGCACGCATCGAGTACCTCCAGCGCATCGGTGCGTGGCAAGAGATGGCGCGGCGCCTGGCCCACGAGATCAAGAACCCGCTCACTCCCATCCAGCTCGCGGTACAGGAAGTGCACCGGCGCTACGCCGGCGAAGACCGCCAGTACCAGAAGCTGCTCGACACCACGCGCGAGATCGTCGAGGACGAAGTCGGAACCCTCCGGCGCCTGGTGGGCGAGTTCTCGAACTTCGCGCGGCTGCCCCAAGCCGAGCTGGCCAAGGCGGACCTCTCGGACTTCCTGCGCGAGCAGCGGGACCGCATCAGCGTGGTCGACGACGAGGGCGGAGAGCTCGAGCCGTCGCTGGAACGCGGCACGGTCCTGCCGCGCGGAGTCGAGATCGAGTTCGACCTGCCGGATGGCTCGACCGAAGCCCATCTGGACAAGCAAATGCTGCGGCGCGCACTGATCAATTTGATCCGTAACGCGGGCCAAGCCATCGCCGGTGCTGGCCGCGACCAAGGGCGCGTGCGGGTGCGGGTCAGTCGTGACGGAGAACACTGGCTGCTGGACGTCGACGACGATGGCCCGGGCATCGCGCCGGAGCTCCGCGAGAGCGTCTTCGACCCCTACGTCACCACGAAGACGGAGGGCACTGGGCTCGGGCTCGCCATCGTGAAGAAGATCGTGGTGGAGCATGGTGGCAGCGTGAGCGCCGAATCGAATCCTTGGGGGGGCGCTCGCATGCGAGTTCGGTTGCCGGTTGCCGGTACCCCGGCGGCGCAGGCATTGCTCGAAGCTCGGGACCGCGCGGCCCCGGCTTCCGTGCGTCCGAAAGTCGACTCATGAGCAGTGCGGACGAGTCGCCTCCGTCCGAGCGGCGCGCGTGGATCACCATGCTCGTGGTGATTGGCCTGAGCCTCGCCTTCGGGCTCGTCCTTCTGCCGCGGCTCGGCCCTGCCGCCAAGAATCCGCTCGAAGGGCAATCGGCTCCCGATTTCGCGCTGGACGTCATCGCGGGAGGGGATGCCGGCAATCGTCTTCGGCTTTCGCACCTGGCCGGGAAGGTCGTGATCTTGGACTTCTGGGCGAGCTGGTGCGGTCCCTGTCGAGAGCAGGCGCCCATCGTGGAGCAGGTGGGAAAGGCGCACGGAGCCGACGTCGTAGCCGTGGGCATCGCCACCAGCGATGAGCGCGACGATGCGCTCGGTTTCGTGCGCTCGGCGGGCCTCGCCTACACCATGGTGTTCGACGAAGGCACGCGCGTCGCCGCCGCCTACGGCGTGCGCAACCTGCCGACCGTGGTAGTCGTGAGCAAGGGTGGCAAGGTGACTGCGTTCCGTGAGCGCGTGCTGCGGCGCGAAGAGCTCGAAAAGCTCGTGGAACTCGCGCTCGCCGATGTGACTGGCGCTCGCGACTGAGCTTTGGCAAGCTTCTGACCCGATGAGCAAGCGGATCGAGTCGTTCGAGGAGTTCTGGCCTTTCTACGTGGGTGAGCATCGGAAGAAGCTGACTCGCCAGTTCCACTTCGCCGGCACGTCGCTGGCGGTGGGCTGTCTCGCACTCGGTCTCGTGACCAAGAACCGCTGGCTGCTCCTGTCTGCGCCGGTGTTGGGCTATGGCCCCGCGTGGTTCTCGCACTTCTTCATCGAGAAGAACCGTCCGGCGACTTTCAGCTACCCCGCCTGGAGCCTTGCAGCGGACTTCGTGATGTGGGGCAAGATGCTGGCCGGGACCATGGACGACGAGGTGGCCGCAGTGGTCGAGGCCGAGCTCGCGGTTTCTCGCAAGGCCCCCGCCAGCACGGCCACCGATCCCAGCCTGAACTGAGCCTCGCCCCAGGTTTTTGCGGGGCACCCGGTTGACGAGCGGGACCACCCGGCGCAGAAAGCCCGCATGGCGCGCACGGTGCAATGTGTGAAGCTCGGTCGGGATGCCGAAGGTCTCGACAAGCCCCCCTTCCGTGGGGACCTGGGCGAGCGGGTTTTCCAGAACGTCTCGAAGGAGGCTTGGCGGACTTGGCTCGAACACTCGAAGATGATCATCAACGAGTTTCGCCTCGACCTGACCAGCGAGCAGGGCCAGCGCGTGTGGATGACCGAGCTCGAGCGCTATTTCTTCGGCGAAGGCTCGGACCTCCCACCGGAATACAAGCCTCACGGCTGAAGATGCATTCGGCGTTGCGCATCCTGGCGCCGCTCGGAGCGGCAGTCGTCGTGGCGTGCGCGGCGAAACCTCCACCAGCGCCCGTGATCGAGACTCAGGAGGCGGAGCTCGGGGGAGGTCGGCGACCCGTGAGCCCGGCCTCCGAGACGGAAAAACCCACGCCGTCCGCCACTCGGGTGGAGCCCAAAGCGACGCAGGCTTCGGCTGCTGCTGCACCGGAGGTCAAGCTGCTCGACGCTGGGAGCGAGCCGCGTCGCGCACTGCGACACACGTTCGCCAAGGGGAAGCTCAAGCTCGAGCTCGAGGCGGCGACCAAAGTGAGCGGTCCGGGCGGCATGGCGCTGCCCTCCATGACGCTCCGAGGCCCCATCGAAGCCGAAGTCGTCGAGGTGAAAAAGGCCGGTGATGCACGCTTCAAGTTCTCGGCGGGTCCGCTGGTGAGCGGCAGCAAAGCTCCCGGCGGCGAGGGCGCCGGGCTCGGAGAGCTGCTCGGGCTCAGCGGGGCGAGCTCGGCCCCCAAGCAGATCAAAGGTCAAGCGCTGGTTTCGCCGCGGGGGGTCGTCAGTGAGTTTCATCTCGACGAAGGCGGCGGCGTCGGCGATTCACCCGTGGAATCCGGCGATCCGTTCCCGGAGGAGGCCGTGGGCGTGGGCGCGCGCTGGGAGGTGACCAGCGTCGTTCGCGAGCGTGACGGCCTCATGCATCAGACCAGCAGCTACGAGCTCGTGCGTCTCGACAAGAAGCAGGTGACTACCAAGTTGAGTCGTACCCAGACGCCGCTCAACGCCGACGAAACCACTGCCAGCGCGGCGAGCACCGGGGAGCTCACCTTCCGCTTCGGAGACGTGTTCCCGACGGGTCACTTGTCGATGACCCGGGACATGAGCAGCGAGGTTCCCGGACTCGGAGCCGTGCCGATTCACATGGTCTCGGAAGTGACCATGACTCGGCGCTGATCAGACCAAGAGCTGTTCCAAGAGCTCCAGGTTCTCGCGCTCTGCCTCGTCGATTTCCCCGTCGACGGCGATCATCTGCTTTGCGGTATCGAGGAAGAGCTTCTTGTGCGCCCGCGGGATCTTGTTCGGATCGACCTCTTCGGGGCGCGGCGGCTTCTTGAGCCAGAGCTCGACTTCGCGCTTCTCGTCGGCGTCCAAATGAAGCTTGGTGACCAAGCGTCGAACCAGGGCCTTCTCGCTGGCTTTCACCTCCAAGTCGGCCCAGGCAAACGCACACACGAACTTGAGCAGCAACATGCGCTCGTCCTTCTTGAGCTTTTGGAGCATGGCCGGAGAGTAGTCGCGTCACCGCGGCACGGCGAGCAAAGAACGCCTGCGCAGTCGAGCGGTGTAACGAGCGGCTTTCGCAACCATTTTCAGCGCGCGTTCGCCCGCGCGACGCAGCGGATTTGCGGGTCGGTCGCTACGGATGCTAGGTCTCCCGGGCCGTGCTTCGACCGCTCGCCACCATCGTCACGGCGATCTTGCTGTCGCGTCCCGAGATGCCGCGGGAAGAGGCCGAGCGCTACGCCCGCGTCGTGCAGGAGGAGGCGAAGACGCGCGACTTCGATCCGCTCACGGCCGTGGCCATCATTCACTTCGAGAGCGGCTGGGTTCCGAGCGTGGTTTCGGCCGACGGTGAGGATTATGGCTTGGGTCAGATCCGCGCACGCTACGTCGGAGCCTGCCGGAACGACGACGATCCGCTGAGCGCGCCCAGCGCCGAGTGCCAGCAGGTGAAGCAGTCATTACTCGATGCCGAGAGCAACCTACGCACGATGGGCCAGGTGATCTCGGAGAACAAGAAGCTCTGCTTCACGAAGACTCACAGTAACCAGCTGTCGCGCTGGCTCGCGAGCTATCAAGGGCTGAACTTCCCGAAGCAGCGACGTTGGTGCGTACCCGGAGAGAAGACGTGGCGGGTGGTCCGCTACCGAGACTTCCTGTTGCGTGAGACGGCCAAACGGCCCACGGCCAAGGGCAATGCTGCCCGCGTCGCCGCGGCCGCGGTCGCTCCCGGAGCGAGTCCGCACAAGAGCGACGCGCCGAAGGCCGCTGTCAGCGGGGGGGCTCCCGTCGCGCCGCCGCCAGTGACTCCTGCCGGCCGCTCGCAGCCAACGACCCAAGCGGCGAAGGGACCGCGAGATGCCTCGCCGCCCCAGGCGACGCCCAAGACGGTTCCCAAGGGCGGGGGCTCCCTGGCCGGGAAAGCTCCCATGGTCGCAGCCCAGATCCCGCGCCCCAAGGCGCTGCCACGCGCCGCCCGAAAGGGCCGGGGCGCGAAGCCCGCGCTGGCGCGCTGAAACTCTGCTTCGCCGACCGAAACGAGCGAGGCGGGTGAGACCGAAAGCTGGTCACCCGCCTCACGAGCGCTCGTCGACTCGAGCTCAGAAGCGCACGGCAACAGTGGCGGTGCCGCCGGCCTTCACCGTCGTGCCGGATGCCTTACGGCCTTGCTCCGGGTGGATGAACACCACGGAGTGGGGACCCGCGCTCACCTTGATTCCGACCAGCGGGGTCGAGCCCATGGGGCGTCCATCGAGGACCACGTTGGCGACCGGAATCGAATTGATGTTGAGCGTGCCCATGCCGGTGGCGTCCGCGACGTCGGCCTTCTTCGGCTCATCGGTCTTCTTGGCTTCGTCCTTGCTCTTCGTCGAAGCCTTGTCGGCCTTCTGTGCCGATGTGCGCGTCGCAACGGCGGCGGGCTCGGGCTTCGCCTCGGCCTTCAGATCGCTCACTGCCGTTGCCTGCGAGTCTGCCGTGGCTTCCGGCTTGGGCTCGTCGACCTTTGCACTCGGGGTGCTCTGGCCGTTCTGAGGCACGAGGTCGATGTGCATCGTCGCTTCCGCGCCGCGCTCCACCGAGACCGCGCGTGCAGCCGTGGCGGTGAATCCAGGCGCGTCCGCACTGACGAAGTGCGTACCCGTGTTCAAGCCCTGCACGCGGCAGGGTGCGGATTCGCACTTGACGACGCCGTCCACGAACACGCGGAGCCCGTCGACCTTCGCTCCCGACGGACCCGCCGCGGTGACGGCGAGGCCGCCCGTGGTTGCCTTGCCGAGACCGAGGGCCGTGCCCCCTTTCATCACAGCGAACCCGAGGCCGCCGAACACTGCCAGCGACGCCACGGCGGCCGCGAGCAGGAGCCCCGTGCGACGCCGCGGCGTCGCGCTGACCGGCGGAGGAGGCACGCTCTGGGCGACGGGAATCAAGCTGTGTGCACGGCTCGAGGGAGCGGCTTCCTGCATGCCGAGTGGGCGCGGCGCGGGCGGCGCCACGCTCGGTGGCACGTAGCGTGAGGTCGCAGGCGATGCTGCGAGCAAGCTCGCGGCGGCACCCGCACGCGAGGGCACCGGCTCGACGCGCGGAGGCGCGAGCGTTTCGGCTTCATCCTCGGTGACGACGGGCGGCATGGGCGGCGGGCTCGCAAGCGGCGCGCTCGGCGGCGCCACGTTGCGCAGCGACGGAGGAGGAAGGGGAACCGGCGGCAGGCGGCCCGCGTTCGGCGTCGAGGGCTTCGCTGCGACGGGCGCAGACGGTGCGCTCGCGCGCGGCGCCGACGAAGGCTTCGCATGCGCGGAGCTCGGAGCAGGCGCGCTGGCGCGCGGCGCGGACGCCGGCTTGGTCTCCAGCGACGCAGGCGCGCTGGGTGCGCTGGCCCGCGGAGCGGATGTGGGCTTCGGCGCAGGCGCAGCGCGGCGGCTCGGCGGGGGCAGCGCGCTCGCGGCCGGCCGGGGAGCGGAGGGGGCTGGCCGAGCCGTGATCGGAGCGAACGCTGGCGCCGTCATCGCGATGGTCGGTGCCTCGTCGACCAAAGCGTCGTCGATGGGCTCGATGGGCGCGGCCGCTGCGGGAGCACTCGCGAGGACCTCGTCGGGCAGGAGCTCGGCGACCTTCGCGCGCGCGCTCGGCGGTGGCGGTGCCACGCTCGGCGCAGCTTTGCGAACACTCGGCGGAGGCGGCACCATGCGCGAGCTCGGCGCACCCTTCAGCAACGTCGCGGCTGCGGCGGCTGGCGCCATGAAGCGAGGCGCAGGTAGTGCGGTGTCGGCCTTCTTCGGATCCGGCCTCTTCAGCTCGGGAAAAAGGACGTCGAGGCTCGGCTTTTCGTTCGAAGGTGACGAGTTGGTGTCGACCATGGCGCTCCCTTTCGCCCGACCGGCGGTCCGGAACGGACGCGAAACGATACACGCGTTTCCTGCAAAAGCACGGGGTTATCGCCGGATCCCGCGTGGCGCACCGCGGCGCGGTTTCACTCGAGCTAGAACGTTGCAGCGAGGCCTGGTTTCGAGTGCGACGGCGGCGTCCATGCTCCTACATGGCGCTACCTGAGCGCATGAGTGCCCGAGCTCTCGAGCGGAGGGCGCTATCCTCCGAGCGAGGCCCCATGGATCTGTCGGTGATGCTCGAGAAGTGTGAGCGCGAACAGTGGAAGGTCGGTGATCTCGATTGGAGCAAACGTCCGCGGGACATGAGTCGCGAGGACGAGATGGCCATCGTCCAATACTTCACGGACATGGCCGGCATCGAGCGTCTCGCCGGTGCGCTCTTCGCGCAGCAAGAGAGGAACGCCGACGACCCGACGCTGAAGCGCATTTTCGCGACGTTCGTGACCGACGAAGTCCGACACGCGCACGCGGCGCAGATGCTCGCGGACTTCTACGACGTGCACAAGTACAAGCTCTACCAACCCAATCCGGCTCTCACCAAGTTCACGCCGCACTTCGTAAATGCCGTGCGCTTTCTCTCCCCGGAGATCGCCAACGCGTACATCACCGCAGGCGAACTCGTCTTGGACGTCGCCCTGCTCCGCTCGATCAACGACTACGTCGGCGACGACATGAGCGCCTCGGCGATGGAGCTGATCAATCGAGACGAGTCGCGGCACATCGCCATGGACTTCAAGATGACCGAGTACTACTCGACGCCCGCGTATCGCGAAAAGCTCAGCGCGCGCACTCGGCCACCGCTCGCCAGGCGGCTGCGAGGCGCGTGGGCCCTCGCCGGCCTCATGTACCACGCGGCTCCGTTCTTCAAGGGTGTGTTCTTCGAGCCGATGACCCTAGTCGACCCCAGCGGACGTCGTATCAAGGAAGCCTTCAAACGCATGCAGATCCTCGGGACGAAGCCCGGGGTCCAGGAGCACCCTTTCACGCGCTTCTTGCAGGCGCTGCAAGATCTCTACAACGACCACCCCGTGGCTCGACTGGTGTTCGGGCGGATGATCCAGCGCATCGTCGGCATCGACGCCACTCTGCTCCAGCGTCTCTACTCCGAGGCGGAGCTCAAGCGCGCCGAGAAGATGAGCTTCGACGAACTCGCCGAAGACGCGCTGGCGGCGAAGTACGCCGCCTGATTCTCCGGGCCGCTTGCTCCCGTCTCGCGAGCCGTCCACGAGCTATTGGCAGGCGTTTACCTTACAGCTCCCCTTCGCGCAGGTTTCGCTGTAGCAAACGCCGGCAGAGGTGCAAGGTCCGCCGTTCGCTTGCAGCGCCACGCAAGTCCCGCCTTGGCAGCGGGCGTACGCCGCGCACTTGTCGTCGTCGAGCACTTTGACGCACTTCTCACCGGGACCGGGCAGCGCCTTGCACGTTCCGTCGAGCGAAGTGGCGGGGCCATCGCAGTACTCCGCGGCTGGGCACGAGCCTGGAATCGAAAGACGCTTGCAGGCCGCGCCCGAGGCCACGGGCGCGGCGCACTTGCCCTTGGCCGGCGGCAGCGCGTCGTAGACGCAGGTGAGTCCCGGCGTGCACAGCGCGCCGGTCGCGTATTCGCACTCGGCACCCGCCTGGCCGCCGAAGACCTCGCTGAACGCCTTGCAAGTCCCGGTCTTGCTGCTGCCGGCGTCGTCTCCCACGCAAAGGAGCAACGGTCCGCAGTCCGGCTCCACTCCTCCTCCGCACGCTTCGCCGGTGAGCTTGGGTTTGACACACGCCTGGCTGTCTCCACACACGAGACCGTCCTGGCAGTGGTCGGACTTCTCACACCCGCCACCGGCCGGTTGGCGCTCCGTGCACTTTCCCGGGCAGCTCGCGTCGAACTTGCAGAAGGCGGCTCCTTTGCACTCGACGTCGTAGCTGCAATCTCCGCCGCTGGGGGTCGAACCTTCCGCGGCCTGATCGCAGTTTGCGCTGAGCCGGTTCGAGAGCTGGTCGCAGCTCCGGTTTCGGATGTCGTCGATGCAGCGCGCCGCAAGCTCGCCATCGTACTTGGCCTTGCCCGAGTCGACCGCCGCCTGAAGCTGGCCGATCTCCCCGTTCTTCACGCGCTCCGTCGTGACCGTCACGCAGTCCTCGCCTGCGTTGAACACCGAGTAGAGTTCGCCGAGGCACTTCTCGTAGAGCTCACACTGCGCCTTGGCGGCTTCCCCCGGCAGCTGCCCGATGCTGATCGTCTTACCGCCCCCCGAGCCGTCGCTGTCGCCGCCACACGAGACCAAGAGCCCTACCGCCACCAGCCCAGAAGCCAACGAAGCGCTGCGAGTCATGCTGCCTCCTCCGATACGATCCCGAAGCATAAATCAAGGACCGGTCGTGGGCGACAAGATCGCCGAGACGAACGGAGTCTCGCTTGCCCGCGCGTGGCCGCATGCACACGGGGCCCTCGCCTGCCGAGGCCCGTGACGCCCTGCCCCGGCGGCGGCACGCTGGGGCAGCCGGAGCCCTGGCTCCCTGGCAGGCGCGGCGGCCCGGGGGCGATTTCTCCCAACGTGGTCTACGCTCGGGAGCGATGAAACGACAGCCTTCGACCGATGCGACCGGCGTCGAGCGACGATTGGTCGAGCTCGAAGTGCGGTTCACGCACCTCGCGGACACCCAACGCGAGTTGAGCGACGTGCTCTATCAGCAACAGCAGCTGCTCGATCGACTCGACAAGAGGCTCAGCGAACTGGAGAAGCGCGTGCGCGAAGAACCGGATCCGTCACCGCCGCGCGACCCGCGCGATGACGTGCCCCCGCATTATTGATGAAGGGGGGCCTTCCCCCCCGCGGCTCGCTGGCGCGACCGCTCCCCCCGCCGCCTTCGGCGGGCTCGCTTCGCTCGCGCAGCTTGGTCGTGGGGGGCCTTCCCCCCCGCG
>Ga0268298_10001626_pt1 | contig 25982 bp, 14 predicted proteins | sample WWTPWeurt_MetaG_FD_194462 | JGI IMG/M metagenome (GOLD analysis project Ga0268298, IMG submission 194462) | Activated sludge microbial communities from WWTP in Nijmegen, Gelderland, Netherland - WWTP Weurt | ecosystem: Engineered > WWTP > Aerobic digester > Activated sludge | place...
GCGCGGGCGTACTTTCTTTTTGGTGGCAAAAAGAAAGTAGCCAAAGAAAAAGCCACCCCTGGGTCGGAGCCCCGCGTTGCGGGGTCCCCTGCGCTACTCGGGGGCTTGGGCGGCTCGCTAAACTCGCCCCCGATGGGGGCTCAGACAACGCGAGCCGACTTCCCCCAAGCCCCCTGCGTTGCTCGGCTCCTCTCAAGGGGCCCAGAAGCGGCCGGGCTGAAAGGCCGTACCCCTTCAAGCCCATCGTCCGCACGGGATCAGCCAAAGCAGCCGACCACGGCCCAAAGTCCGGACGCCCTTCCCCCCATGGAAGACGCTGAGCAACGCAGGGCTTCCGGGGGCCTTCGGGTCGCGTTGTCTGAGCCGCAGGCGAGTTTAGCGACCCGCCCGGGAGCCCGAGTAGCGCAAGGGACCGGGCAACGCCCGGCGTCGACCCTGGGGTCGCCTTCTCTTTGGTGACTTTCTCTTGGCGAAGCAAGAGAAAGTTACACGCCCTCAAGGCGGAACCCCAGGGTTCAGCAAACCCAACTGCCCCCAGTGAAAAAGGCCAAGTCGTTCTAGGGCCTTGCGGCCGCGCAGGTTCCCCGAACCCATGGTCCGCGGTCCACAACAAGCCCAACGAGCGAGTTTCACCTCCCAAGATAAACCTCGATCACCCGCTGATCATTCTGCACCGTCGCCAGATCCCCTTCCGCCAGCACCGACCCCTCGTGCAGCACGGTCACCTTGCCCCCCAGTTTTTCGACGAAGGCCATGTCGTGCTCGACCACCACCAGGGAATGCTTGCCGGCGAGGGAGACGAAGAGGTCCGCCGTGCGCATGGTTTCATCGTCGGTCATGCCGGCGACGGGTTCGTCCAGGAGCAGGAGCTTGGGGTCCTGCATGAGGAGCATGCCGATTTCCAGCCATTGCTTCTGGCCGTGGGAGAGAAGGCCCGCCGGGCGGTCGGCCTCGTGGTCCAGGCGGATGAGTTTGAGGGTGTCGGTGATGCGGTCGCGTTCATCGCCGGAAAGCCAGGCCAGCAGGCTTTTCCAGGCCCGTTTGTCGGTGGTCATGGCCAGTTCCAGGTTTTCGAACACCGTATGGTTTTCGAACACCGTGGGCTTCTGGAACTTGCGGCCGATGCCGGCGTGGGCGATCTGGGGTTCCGAAAGGCGAGTGAGGTCCAGGGTCTGGCCGAAGAAGGCCTTGCCGGAATCGGGCCGCGTCTTGCCGGTGATGACGTCCATCATGGTCGTCTTGCCGGCGCCGTTGGGGCCGATGATGCAGCGCAGTTCGCCGGCGTCGATGGACAGGGTGAGGGCGTTGAGGGCCTTGAAGCCGTCGAAGCTCACCGTGATGTCTTCCAGGTAGAGGGCGACGCCGTGGGAGAGGTCCAGGTCGCCGGTGACGGCGTGGCCCATCTGGTCGAGGCCGTCGCTGCCTTCCGGATGGGCGTCGTTGAGGGGATCGGCGGTGGGCTCGTCGACGAGGGGGGCGGCGGCGGGACTCATGGGCGGGCTCCGGAGCGGGCCTTCAGTTGCTTCCACAGGCCCACCAGGCCGCGCGGGAGCAGGAGGGTGACGACGATGAACAGCAGGCCCAGGAAGAACAGCCAGTATTCCGGGAAGCTTACGGTAAACCAGCTTTTGGCCAGATTGACGACAAAGGCGCCGATGACCGGACCGATGAGGGTGCCGCGTCCGCCCACCGCCACCCAGATGGCGATTTCGATGGAATTGGCGGGGCTCATTTCCGAGGGATTGATGATGCCCACCTGGGGCACATAGAGGGCGCCGGCGATGCCGCACAGCACGGCCGAGACGGTCCAGATGGCGAGCTTGTACCAGAGCGGGTTGTAGCCGATGAACATGACCCGGGATTCGGCGTCGCGGATGGCGGTGAGCACGCGGCCGAACTTGGATTGCACCAGCCAGGCGGCAAAGACCAGGGCTGCGGCCAGGGCCAGGGCGGAAAGGCCGAAGAGCACCAGGCGCATTTCGGAAGAGGTGATGCCGTAGCCCAGGATGCGCTTGAAGTCGGTGAAACCGTTGTTGCCGCCGAAGCCGGTCTCGTTTCTGAAGAAAAGCAGCATGGCGGCGTAGGTCAGCGCCTGGGTGATGATGGAGAAATACACCCCCTTGATGCGCGAGCGGAAGGCGAAGTAGCCGAAGACGAAGGCCACCAGGGCCGGCACCGCCACCACCAGGAGCATGGACCAGGCGAACTGGTCGCTGCCCAGCCAGAACCAGGGCAGTTCCTTCCAGTCCAGGAAGACCATGAAATCCGGCAGGTCGCTCTGGTAGCTGCCGTCGCGGCCGATCTGGCGCATGAGGTACATGCCGAAGCCGTAGCCGCCCAGGGCGAAGAAGAGGCCGTGCCCCAGGGAGAGGATGCCGCCGTAGCCCCAGATGAGGTCCATGGCCACCGCCACCAGGGCGTAGCAGAGAATCTTGCCCACCAGGGTGATGGCGTAGGTGGAGACGTGCAAGGCGCTGTCCTCGGGCACCGCCAGGTGCAGGACAGGAACGACCACCAGGGCGATGGCCAGAAAGGCGCCCAGGGCTGTCCAGGCCTTGGCGTCCAGGGCGGAGAGGATGCGGATGACGAGGGGCTGGCGCATGGCGTGCGAGGCTTATTCGACGAAGCGGCCCTTGAGGGCGAAGATGCCCTGGGGACGCTTCTGGATGAAGACGATGATGGCGACGAGGACCAGAATCTTGGCGATCACTGCCCCGGCCCAGCCCTCCAGCACCTTGGAGAAAATCCCCAGGCCCAGGGCGGCCCAGACGGCGCCGGCCAGTTGCCCTACGCCGCCCACTACCACCACCATGAAGGAATCGACGATATAGCCCTGGCCCATGTCCGGCCCCACGTTGGAAATCTGCGAGAGCGCCACCCCCCCCAGGCCGGCGATGCCCGCGCCGAGGGCGAAAGCCAGGGTATCGATGCGCGCCGTGGGCACCCCGACACAGGCGGCCATGGGCCGGTTCTGGGTCACCGCCCGCACGAACATGCCCAGCCGGGTGCGGTTCATCAGCACCCACACCAGGAAGAGCACGAAGAGGGCGAAGCCGACGATGATGATGCGGTTCCAGGGCAGCAGCAGGTTGGGCAGGAGGGCGATGCCGCCCGACATCCAGCTCGGGTTGGCCACTTCCACGTTCTGGGCACCGAACAGGACGCGGGCCGCCTGGATCAGGATCAGCGACAGGCCCCAGGTGGCCAGGAGGGTCTCCAGGGTGCGCCCGTACAACCAGCGGATCACCGTACGCTCCATCACCACCCCCACCGCGGCCGCGGCAAAGAAGGCCACCGGAACGGCGGCCGGAAGATACCAATCGACGTACTCCGGCGCGTAGGCCCGGAACAGGCTCTGCATGCCGTAGGCCGAGTAGGCGCCGATCATGAGCAGCTCGCCATGGGCCATGTTGATGACCCCCATCACCCCGTAGGTGATGGCCAGCCCCAGGGCGGCGAGAAGCAGGATGCTGCCCAGGGACAGCCCCGAGAAGATGCTGGCCAGGGTGTCGCCCCAGGCCAGGCGGCGTTCGATGGCCTTGACTGCCTCGATGGCGGCGTAGCGCACGGAGTCTTCCGCCTCGCTGGCCTTGTCGGTGAGGGGCAGGAGCAGACTTTTTACTGCCGGCGAAGAAGATCCGGCCAGGGTTTGCACCGCCATGAGGCGTACTTGCGGGTTGGTGTCCTTCAGGCTGGCCTGGGCGTGGGCGTCGGCCAGGAGCGCCTTGATCTCCGGGTCGCTTTCCTGCTCCAGGGCCCGGGCCAGCAGCGGGGCCATGGCGACGTCGGGACTGCTCTGCAGTTTGCGGGCCGATGCACTGCGCACGGCGGGGTCGGCGTCGAAGAGCTTCAGGGCTGCCAGGGCATTGGCCAGTTCGCCGCGCAGGCGGTTATTGACCGTGATTGCCTCCGGGTTCTCGGGCAGGCTCACTTCCTTTCCGGTGGTTGCGTCGAGGGCTTTCTCGCCCTCGATGACCACGACGGACTCGCCCGCGAGAAAAAGACTGTCCTCGGCCATGGCTTTCAGGATGCGGGCTGCATCCGCATCGGCGGCCTGGGCGATCGCGCGAATGGCGGCGACTTTCTCCGTGGAGTCCTCCGCCGCCAGGCGGCGCACCAGAGCCGGATCCACGGCACCCTGGGCGGAAAGCGCGGTGGCGCAGAGGAATGCAGTGACAAGAGTTCTGAACATGGGGCTCCATCCGCTTTTGTGCGGTGCAGCGCCAGATTACGGGCCCGGGGGGGAATCAGGAATACGGCGAATTGCGTAGGGGTAGGGTCGTGCCCCCAAACCCCTGCAACCCGGGGTTTCGCCCGCCAGGAAACGGGTACCCCGGGCTGCGCAAACATCCTTGAAACCTCGGTTGGCCGCTTGTCGATCCCCGGAATGCCTTGTGCCCTGGACCTCCGCGCCCTACGAATCACTCACCCGTCGGGTGGGCATCGCCAGGAGCTTGTTGGCACATCCAGCTGAGGTTTCTATGACCATGGACCTCGGGTTTCGCGCGGCCGAACTGGCCGCGGGATCGCGTACAACCGGATCAGTATTTCGCCACCACGTTGAGGAACCACCCCCGGCTGCGGAAGGACAGGTCGGTGAGGTCGTCGGAGAAGTGGGTGAAGTTGTAGCCGCCGCCCAGCTTGAGGTTTTCGCCGATTTGTCGATAAACGCCGACCAGCGCTCCGGCACGGGCATCCCTTGCCTCCCGGGCGCGCAGATTGCGCATTTCGGCGACCGCATCCCATTCCCGGACAAAGTGCCAGTCCGCCCTCACCACGACCAGGTCGGCACGGCTGGAGTACCAGTTCCCGCCCACCCGGTTGTCGCGCAGTTCCCCGATGCGCAGTCCGTACTTGAAGCCCAGGGACAGCCAGGGGAGCAGGTCGTAAATGGTGTCGACGGCGAAGACCTGGCTTTTCTGGGCGTAGTCCGCCACCGTACCGGCTGGGCTCAGCTGTCCCGGCGAAGGCAGGTTGTAGAGATGGGTGTACTTGAACAAGGTGTTCCAGCGGTCGTTCTGCACCGGGCGGTAGGCTGCCCCAAGTACGAATTCGTGGAAATCGCCGTCGTAGAACGCCCCCCTGCTGTTGTTGCTGCGCGAGAGATTGAATTTCCCCAGAAGACGCCAGGCGGGGTCGAGCTGATACCCCAAGGTGTTCCGCGTGAGCCAGGTCTGGCGGTCGCCGCTGAGGGTACTGTCCTCTTTGCGGAATTCCAGACTGCCGGTGTACTTTGTCCGTCCCTCCTTGTAGCCGACAGAGATGCCCACGGCCCGCCGGTCGAGGTCGCCGGCCAGGGGGTCGCTGAGGGTTCCGACTTCGAGTTTGGCGCCGTAATGCCAGCGATCATTCGGGGCCAGATCGACGCCGAAGGCCTGGGTCAGGCTCTCCGGTCCGGCGCCATGGCTGATCCGGTTTTCGCCGAAGAGGCGCAGCCCTTCGCTGACCCGGTACTCGCTGCCGCTAACCCAGGTTCCCGTCCGGCCGCGGTAGGCGTAATTGGGATTTTCCGTTTCCAGCACGTAGTTCAGGTAGGCGTTGCTGCGGTCCGAAATCCGATAGTCGGCGCCGAGGCGGCCACCGAGTCCAAGATTGCCGTCGGAGGCCTCGGCGCTGAGCCGCAAACGGTCATGGACCTGCCAGCTCCCCCCCAGGCCTCCGCGGTTGTTGGGATCGCGCTCGCCGCTGCGTTCGACCGTGCCCTGGACGAACCCGTAGGCCGACCAATCTTCCCGCTCTCCGGGCTTGCCGTCGGGGCGCAGGGGTTGATAGTCGGTCCGGGCGATGGCATCCGTACGGGTTCCACTCTGGGAGAGGAGGGGGCTGCGATTGACAATACGGGTGTCCCGATCATCGTGGCGAATGCCCACGGACACCGCCCAGACATCGTCCACACGGTGCTTCCAGGCCAGTTCCGCGTTGCCCCCGTGCTGAGATTCCCCATGGCGCACGTCCGCCTTGACGTTGATCTCGTCTTGCGCTGAGAGGGGCAGATTCGCACGCACGCCGCCCTGGCTCGTGGCTTCGCCATTGAGCGCGATCTGGCCCGGGGCCGAGTAGCCGCGCTCCCGATCCTGCCAGTAGGCACTGAGGGTTCCGCGGCCCCCGTCGACCACGTCGGCCAGGTCCAGGGTTGCATCGATGCGCTTGGCCATGGCCTCGCCGCCCGCGCCACTCTGCGCGTTGAAACCGAACCCGCCATCCAGGGAATTCGACGCACCGCTCCCGGGGCCGGAGGAATGGGCAAGCTCCACCTTGATGCCGGTTCCCGGACCCAGGCGCAAGGTCACGTCGGCTTCGCGCAGGGTCTGGGAAGCGCCGGCTTCACCCTGGTGGAAGGTGCTGACCCCCAGCTTGAGGGCATCGCTTATCCAGTGGGAGGCCCGCAGGCCGGTGGCCAGACTGTCGGGGGCGGTCAGGCCGGGAGCGTATTCGTAGGTGGTGACCAGGAAAAGCGGCTGGCCGCCCAGGGCCGAAGTCAGGACCAGCCCGCCGCCGCTTGCGGTAGAGGAAAGGGGCTCACGCAGGAGGATCCGCCCCTGGAGTACATTGATTTCATAATCCTGGGAGGGCACCAGCTCGCGCCGTTCGAGCACCAGGCCGGAATCCTTGTCGCGCACCTCGACCCACACCCGCTCGGAACCCTGGGTGATGTCCTGGTGCCGCAGATAGTAGAGGGATCCTCCGGTGCCGCGGAACTCGTCCCGGGCACCGAGGGTGCCAGGGTCGGCGGCAAAGGCGTCGAGGGCAGTGCGTCGCTCGCCGAAGGCGGTCATGGCTTCCGAGCGGAAGCGCAGCTTCGCCCCATAGAGGCCGCGGGAATACTGAGCCAGCTCGCTGCCGCTCCACTGGGTCTGGAAATTGCCCCACATCACATGGGAATCGCCTCGCTCCAGCCGTACGTAGAACTTGCCCTGGGTGGGGGCATCGTCCAGGGTGGTGCTGTCGTCCCCATAAACCGGATAGTAGGCATTGGGGTCGATGCTGCGCAGCAGGTAGCGGGGGTCCTTGCGCGAGAAATTGCTGAAAAGATCCTCGAGCGGCTGCTCCCGCGTGTCGGCCGCAGCGGTCAACAGCCATTCGCCCTTGATCTTGCCTTTCAGGTAGAAGGCGCCGCGTCCGTCGACATAGGTCTCGTTGCGGTAGTGCTGCTCGTCGCCGCTCACCAGCTCCGCCGGGCCCCGGACATGGTTGCGTCCCAGGGTGAGATCGCCGAGGGCGACGTAGAACCAGTCGTCATCCGGGATGTTGACATTGCGGCGGAAGGAAGCCGTGACCCCGTTGGGATCCGTCACGGAAAGCTCGACCGACTGGGGGCCCGGGGGCAGGATCTGGCGCAGGGCAAAGCGGCCAGCAGAATCCACCGGGACGGCGAAGCCCAGGGCGCTTACCCGGTGGCCGGCCGGCAGGTCGCGGCCATGGACCGTCACGGTGCCGCCCCGCACCGGAATGTTGCGCAGGGCCAGGGCGTTTTCACCCCAACCGGTCAAGGCCTCCCGCTCGGGGCGGTCGAGGTCCGTGGCCGGGCGGCGCCGGGCGACGACGTTGAGGTCCTTCAGCGAGGATTCGTCGAAACGCTCGTCCCGGTCATAGACCCGGAGCAGGTAGGCGTAGTCCTCGCCCTCGGTGGCCGGAACCCCCCACGGGACGTTCTCATCCCAGCGCAAGGGCAGGATGGCCAGGGGCCGCGCGTCGGGTTTTTGTCCCCGGCGGAAAATGCGGACCTCGGCGCGCGCAATCCAGGCCGCGTAATTCGAATGGGCGGCGAACACTGCCGCTTCCCCCCGCACCGTGGCGTCCGCGAGGGTCCAGATGTTTAGCGTGGGACGGGTGGCGAGATCGTCATAGCGGACCTGGATGTCGGCCTGCGCCAGGGCGACGTCGGTGCAGCGCTGGCGGTCCGCCTCGTTGGCAGCTTCCCCCAGGTTCATGGCTTCGCCGTCCACCGTGACCCGGAAGGGCAGGTCGGCGTCGCCGACCCCGGGGACACAGGGAGGGGGCGTGAGAGGTGCCACCTGGGCGGGTGCCTCCTCATGCCAGGCTGAGACTTCGACTCGCCGATTGCGGGCCATGCCTTCAGGGAGGCGATTGCTGGCCACGGGCTGTGATTCACCGTGGCCGGCGATGGCGATGTGGGCGCTTTCCAGCGCCAGGGAATGCCGCAGATAGACGGCCACCGCCAGGGCGCGCGCTTGCGACAGGCCCTGATTGTCCCGGAAATGGCGGCGGGCATTGGCCGACAGGCGCTGGTCGTCGGTATGGCCGACGATCGAAAGCCGCAGCCCGGGCTTGCCGCGCAGGGCGTTGGCCATGGTGTCCAGGCGCCGGCGGGCCGCTTCGCTCAAATTCGCCCGGCCGGAGGCGAACAGGGCCCCGAGGCCTTCGTCGTCCAGGGTGGCACGGACCTCGGGGGAGCGGGCAGGCAGGGCGGCCTGGGCCGAATGCATGGCGGCAAGGTCGCTGCGGCTGACTCCGGACGGGAGGGGAAAGTCACGGAAGGGCGCGACTTCAGCCTGGGCCCCGATGGGATGGAGGTCCACGCGGCCATTGTCGATGCGCCGTCCCGGGTCGCTATCTCCGGCCGGGGCCAATGCCGGGAAGGCCGCGAGGGCGGCCAGGGTCGCGAGGGAGAGGCTTTTCATTCTGTACCGGGCGGTTTTCACTGGGTGCTCTCCCGGTAGGCCATGCTTTCCGCCTCGATCACCAAGGGTGGCGGGCCAGACCGGGATCCGTCCGCACCGTGGCCGTGGCGGTCCCGGACATGCTGGATGAGGGCGCGGGTTCTACGCTGGGCGTCTTCCGCGGCTTCGCCAGGGGACAGTCGGTAGGCGATGCGCAGAATCGTCGGGCGCTGCATGAATTGCGGCAGCAGGGCCTCGAGGCGGCTGTTCCATTGCGGCAGCAGTGCGTCTCCGCCGGTGCCGAAGGCCCTGCGGTCGATTTCCATACGCACCACCTTGTGCACGGTGGCTCCGAAATTGAGCCTGACCATCTTGCCCCGCGTGGTGCGCACGACGCGGGGGTTCTCGGTGGTCAGGCGGTAGCCGGTGGGCAGGGTGCGTTCGTCCAGCTTCATGATGAAATTGCTGCCCCGCTCTGCCTGGGGAATGTCGGCGCAGGCCACATGGAAGCGGCCCTCCGCGTCGCTGGTCACCAGAAGGCCACGCACCGTGGCCACACGGACGTTGGCGATCCCCGGTTCCCCGTCGTCCTGGTAGCCATTGGCATTGCGGTCATCGAAGACCTTGCCGATCAGGTCCGAACAGTCGAAGGTGGGATCGGGGACGACCCGGACCGTCGCCGAGGCCACGTTGGACACCGTGGTGCCCACGGTGCCATTCACTGCCCAGGCCCGATTGACGTACTCGCCTTCGGAAACGCCGCTGCCGACTACCAGAACCATTTTGTAGGTCTTGCGTTCACCGGCCGCAAAGTTCTGGTTGGCCCAGGTCAGAATACGCCCGGCCACCGCGGGCTCGACGGCAAGGCCGTTCAGGCGGGCGCTCCCGGTCCGGTACTTGAAACCGGGGGGAATCTGGTCGCGTACCTCGATTCCCGCCAGAGCGCTTGAAAGGGTATTGGTGGCCGTGACCGTATAGGGCACCAGGTCACCCTTGCTTACATTGACCAGCGGCGTGGTCTTGGTCACCACGATGGCCCCGCGCAGGACCGGGTCCAGGGGGATGTGGTTATTGACTACGTTGGCCGAAGGCAGGGCGGGGTCGATGACGAAGGTGAAGTAGTACTGGGTGCTCGCCGCGCTTCCGGCCAGCGCGCCCGAGTTTGCAGGGCAAGTCCCGGGGGCATGGAGTGGCGCGGCGGTCGACGGGGCGACATTGGCATTCTGCACCAGGGCCGGGTCCGGGGCCGCCAGGACGTTCAAGGTTGCGTTACAGGCGGGAATGGTGGTCGAAGGGGCAGGAAGATATCCCCCCGGAGCGGTCACGGTCAGGGTGTAGGTGCCGGCCGGGGCGGTGGCGAGGAGAAGGAATTGATAGAAGCCGTTGGCCCCCGTGGTCTGGCTCAGGCTGCCGCCCAGGACGTCGGCACCGGTCAGGCCGGCGGGTCCGCTGAGGGTGACCAGCGCACCGGCGACAGGATTGCGGGTGACCGAGTCGTAGATCACGCCGTTGGGGTCCAGGGGAAGACTCTGCTCGATCGTGGTCGTTCCGGCCAGCAGGGTGAGCCCGTCCAGTATGCCGGCAGAGTTGTCGGCGCCCGCCGGATTGCCTGCACTCGCCACACCATTGCTGTAGGCGGTCCCGTCTTCGTTGGGAACGGGCCGGCCATAGAGGGTGCCGGTGGTGGGTTCGCGGAAGCGGACCTGGTAGCCCGAACCGGGCGCCACGCCAGTGAAGGCGTAGGCTCCCGCGGCGTCGGTGGTGGCCGTGGAGACCACGTTTCCGCCTTGCAGCAGTTCGACCAGCCAACCGGCAACCTTGGCTTCGCCGGCGTCCAGGATGCGGTCGTGGTCCAGGTCGCGCCATATGGTTCCCTGGACCGCGGCCGCCTGGGCGATGGGCGTGGGATCCTGCGCTGTGTTGTTGCCGCTGAAGCCGGAGGGTTCTCCCCCGCCGGAAATGTTTACGGTATTGGTCAGAATCTGTCCGGCCAGGCCGCCGGCCACCGTCACTCGCACCAGAACACTGTTGCCGCTCGCACCGGCGGCGATGCTCGCGGCACTGGTACAGGTGACTGTCTGACCGGCTATGCCGCAGGTCCAGCCGCTTCCGCTGGCGGCCGTTGCGGTCATCCCGGCGGGAATGGTGTCGACCAGGGTCAGGGTGCCCGTGGTGGCCACCGTGCCTATGTTGCTGGGACTGAGGGTGTAATACCCGGTACTGCCGCCTTCGGCGAAGCTGGTTGGCGTATGGGCCTTGGCGACGGCAAGATCCGGGGCGGCGCCGGGAACCTCGGCAAAATTGTTTGCCGCGGCGACGGTATTGGCGCCGCTCAGGTTGATGCCGGAAATCACGCTGCTCACCGCGGTGGGATTGCTGGCGCTTCCTCCGGCGCTGCCCACGCTGGGGATGCCGTTGGTCGTTCCCGTGGGCTGGCTGGCCTGGGTCACGGTGTAGGCGCTGCCTTCCGGTACGCCGGTGAAGGTGTAACTCCCATCGGCGGCCGTGGTCGTGGTCATGCTCACCGGATTGCCGTTGACGTCGTTGCCGGTGAGGGTGAGGGTCTGGCCTGCAATGCCGTGGTCGGCGGGGGTGTTGATCGTCCCGTTGTTGTTGTAATCCAGGAACACCACGCCAGACACCGTGCGGCCATTGGGAATTTCGGCGAAATTGTTGGCGCTCGCCGCCGTGTTGGGGGGTAGGACGATAGAGACGATCTGACTGGGCAGGGAGGTGACCGCGGTAGCCGTGCCGCTGGTGCCGCCGTTGGCGACGGCGCCGGCGGAGGTGATGCCGTTCGAGGTGTTGGCCGGCTGGGTCGGCTCCCGGACCGAATAGGTTCCCGGGGCGAGGCCGGTGAAGCTGTACTGGCCGTTGGCGTCGCTCACGGTAGTGGCAACCAGGGCATTGAGGCTGTCCAGGAGCTGGATGGTGACCCCGGCGATGCCTGTGTCGGCGCCGCCCTGGACGCCGTTGTTGTTGTGGTCGAGGAAGACGGTTCCGCTGATGCTGGAGAGCACCACCTCGGCGAAGTCATTGCCGGTCGAACCGCTCACTTCGCCGGTGCCACCGTCGCCATTCAGAACGATGCCGGCGATGCGGCTCGAGGTTGCACTGGGATTGGACGCCGTTCCCGCCACACCCGTGCTGCCGTTGGCCGAAACGATGGACCCTGCGGTGGTGATCCCGTTGGAGGTACCGGTCGGCTGGACCGGTTCGCACACCGAGTAGGTTCCGGCGGGCAATCCGGCAAAGAGGTAATTGCCGAGGGCGTCGCTGGTGGTTGGGTTGGTGAGGCCGGAGGCCGTGACCAGGGCGCCAGCGCAGGTGCTCCCGCTGCGCAGTTCCAGGCTCGTCCCGGAAATGGGGGTATCGGTGCCCGACTGGTAGATTCCGTCCGGAACCAGCGAATTGTCCCGGAAAACCCGGCCGGAGATGTAGCCCAGAGCGCTGACCACCAGGGTGGCATTGGCAGCCTGGGGATTGTTGCCCAGATCCGTCTGGAGCGCACCAGCGGCAATGACGTTGCTATGGCTTCCGGTGGTCGCTGCGGTGACGTCGACGCTGATGGTGCAGCCGCCGGCCGGAATCTGTGCGCCGCTGGCGTAGGTGATGGTTCCGCTGCCCGGGGTGGCGGTCACGGTGCCGGGGCACGAGGTACTCATGCCGGGGTTCGTGGCGACCACCACATTGCCGGGGGCGGTAGGCAGGGTGTCCACCAGGGCGGCGCTCAGGGTGACGGCGCTGGCGTTGGTGTTCCCGAGCACCAGGGTGAGGGTGGAGGTCCCGCCCGCGGGAACGACTGCCGGCGAGAATTGTTTGGCCACGGTGGGCGGAGTGCTGACCACCACGACGGCCTGGGTGGCTTCGCCGTTGCTCACCCCCTCGTAGGTCGTGACGGACCCGGCGGCAAGGGTGTTGGTGTAGGTGCCGGAAATGTTGCTCAGGACATCGACGGTGACGGTACAGAATCCGGCGGCCGGAACGGTTGCACCGGCGAGGCGGATAGTGGTTCCCGAAGCTTGCGCCAGGACTGTACCGCTGGTGCACGTGGTGGCCGCGTTGGGCGTCGGGGCGACCACCAGGCCGCCGGGCAGGGTGTCGGTGAACGCGGCCCCGGTGAGCGCGGTGGTGTTGGGGTTCTCGATGCGCACGGTCAGGGTTGCCGCCACGCCAGGCTGGCGGAGGGCCGTGCCGGTGGTGAATCCGGAGGGGTTGCCGGTATCGAGCGTGGCACCGGCGAAGGCCTTGTGGATGACCAGCGGCGCCTTGGCCCGCAGGGTATCGCTGGTGGGCTGGGAGTTGGTCGCCGCTGTGCCGCCGGCGCTGGCGCTCACCGCACCGGCGGCGATGGTATTGACGTAGTCGCCCTCGGCGGAGACGAGAACGTCGATTTCGGCATGGCACGAGGCTGCGACTCCGCCCGAGGCCGCGGCGACGGTGCCGCCGCTGATGAGGACCTGGTTGGAAGCCGGCGAGGAGACGCTTGCTCCGGTACAGGTGGTGGTCGGGTTGGGACCAGCGGGAACGGTGACGCCAGCGGGCAGGGTATCGGTGACCGACACGCTGGCCAGGGGAGTCGCGGTGGGGTTGTAGAAAGTGACGCGCAGCCGGGACCGTTCGCCGGGTCTCACCACGCCGGGAATGAACTGCTTCACGACGCCGATATTGCTTTGGGTGGTGAGGCTGGTGGTGGCCTGGCCACTGTTGCTCAGTCCCTGGTCGGTGCTGATGGCGCCGGCGGGGATGAAATTGGTGATCCCGCCGACCGCGTTGGAGGTTACGTTGACCGAGAAGGTACAGGATGCGTTGGCCGCCAGGCTGGCTCCGGCCAGGCTGACGGACGTGCCCCCTGCGGTGGCGCTGACTTGGCCGCCGGGACAGGTCGTCGTGGCAGCGGGTACGGCGGCGATGGCCATCCCGTTGGCGGCGGTACCACCGGTGCCGTCCAGAGTGAAGCGGTCGGTGAGGGCGAGTCCCGTGACGGCAAGGGTGCCGTTGTTGAGGGTGATGGACAGCCGGCTGACCTGGCCGGGGAAGGTCAGGGTACTGGGGTTGGTGGCCTTGGCGACGGTGAGACTGGTGGGTGCATTGAAGTTCAGGGTGCCGCTGACCGCAACTGTGCTCTGGACACCGCCGCTGGCGGAAATGTTGCCCGCCGGAATGGTGTTGGTCCAGTTGGCGCTACCCGTCGCGATGACGTCGAACAGGAAGTCGCAGTTCCCGCCGCTGGCAATGTCGGCGCCGCTCAGCGCGGCGCTGGAGGCGCCGGGCGTGGCGGTAATGGCGGTGCTGCCCGAACAGGTAGTGTAGGCATTGGCGGGCGAGGCGATCACCATGCCCGAGGGCAAGGGGTCGGTCACGGCGGCCCCCGTGAGCACTGCGGTGCCGGTATTGCTCAGGCGCACGGTGACGGTCGCCCGTCCGCCGCTGGAGACGCTCGTCGGGCTGAAGGACTTGGTGGCGGCCAGGGCGGGCGTGTAGGTCAGGGTGGCGGTATTGCTGGCGACCGGGCCGACCAGGTGGCTACTGCCGTTGGCGTAGGTCTCGCTGCCGGCGACGGTGGCGGTGTTGTTGAAGACGCCCGCCGGTCCGACGACGTCCACGTTCACGAAGCAGGTGCCTGCCGCTCCGGTGCCGCCGGATGCCCGGGCCGGAATCGTGCCGCCGTTCATCGACAGCGAAGTGCTCCCCGGCGTCGCGGTCAGTGTCGGGCTCCCGCAGGTGCTGGCGGCATTGGCCGGGTCGGCGATGCGCAGTTGGCCTCCGCCTGCGAGGGGCAGCGTATCCGAGAGCGATACGGCGGTGAGCGGATTGGCCGAGAGGTTGCTGAGAGTAACGGTGAGTGTGGAGATGGTCCCTTCGGAAACCGGTCCGGCGGGGTTGAAGGCCTTGCTTGCCGAAAGCATGGTGGTATTGACCGTACCGCTGGTCGCGCCGCTTGCGCTTCCATTGCAGGTGGCGCCGGCGTTGTAGCAGACGTCGCCCGCGTTCAGGGTGTTGGCGGTAGACGAGCCGTTGGCGGCGCCGGTGGCGGTCATGGCCCAAAAGGTCACCACGCAGGCGCCCGGGGTGTTGGCGTCGGACCGGGCGGGCAGGGTGCCGATGGTCAATACCGGGGTGGCGCTGCCTACGGCGCCGCTCACCGCGAGGCCGCTGCAGCCGGTTCCGGAAAGGCTGGGGGTGTAGTCGTTGCTCCCGATGGTTCCGGTGAGGAAGGTCATCCCGTTGGCCAGGTGGTCGGTGACCACGGCGTTGGCGATGGCTGAGGCCGAATAATTCTGGACGGTGACCGTGTAGCGCACCGGATTGCCCGGTGCCGCCTGGCTGGGGGTGGCGGACTTGAGCACACGCAGGTCGTCAGCTACCAGAACGGCGGCGGAGGTGGATTGGCTGACGATGGCGGGATCGCCCACGTCCACGGCGCCAGCCGCCACTGTATTGGTATAAGTGACGGGAACGCCGGCGGTCTGGCTGATGCCGGTGAAGTTGACGGTGACGATGCAGCTTCCCGCGGCCGGGATGGTTCCGCCGGTCAGGGTCACGCCCGTGTCGTTGGCCGTGGGGGCAACAACGCCGCCCGCGCAACTGGTCGATTGACCGGTGACCTTCAGGCCGAAGGCATTGCTGTTGCCTGCGGTTGTTCCGTCGATCGGATCGTCGGTGAACGAAGCCACGGTGAGCGGCGTGTTACCGTCGTTGGTCAAGGTGATGGTGAAACTGTCGGACTGGCCGCTCGCCAGGGCGCTGTGGGCGAAAGCCTTGCTCACGCGCAGGGGAGAGCGCACGGTCATGGCCGCGGTGGCGTTGGCGGCGGCGGTGATGCCCAGGCCGTTGCTGAACTGACTGGTGGCGTTGATGGTGTTGTTCTGGACCCCGGTCGAGAACAAGCCGTTGCTCTGAGCAGCTTCCACCGCCACAGTCAGGGTGCAGCGGCCGGGAGTGGCGCCGGATTGGGCGGGAATCGTTCCGCTTGCCGTGATGGTGGTGTCGCCCGCGTTGGGCGCGAAGCTGGGTGCGGCACCGCCCAGATTGCAGCTCGCACTTGCCCCGGTGGGGGAGGCGACGCGGATGATCGCCGATCCACCCAGGAGGGGGAAGGCGTCACTGATGGTGAAGTCGGGGATGGGGACGGGATTGGTGTTGCTCAGCGTTACCGTCAGGGTGGTGGAGTTGCCCCCGAGCACCAGGGTCGATGCCGCGAAGTTCTTGGCCAGCGTCGGCCTGGCGATCGCGCTTACATTGATGCTCTGATTGACTTCACCGGCGTTGGCGACCGGAGAGCCGTCGCTGCCCGTGACGGCGCCATCGTCGATGGTGTAGGTGTAGGTCGTGTTCGTGCCGGTGGACGTTCCGGCGCTAACCGGGATGCGCACCGTGCAGATGCCATCGGTATTGTTGGCGCGGGCCGGAATCACCCCGCCGCTCAGCGCAATCGCCTGGGTTCCGGGGATCGCCGTCAGGCTCCCCGAACCGCCGCTGGTGATGGCGGTGGCCGGGTCGGTACAGGTGTAGGTCGCGGCACCGGCGATCTGCAAGCCATTGGGCAGGGTTCCCGGGAGGCTGTTGGCGAACGCGGCTGCCGTGATCGCCGCGGCGGTATTACTGTTGGAAAGGGTGATTTCGAGCCGGGTCGTTTCGCCTGGGTAGATGTCGGTGGGATCGCCGGAAAAGAGGGTGACCGAAGTGCCCAGGCCGGCCCATGCCGATCCGCCGCACAGCACGAAGGCAATGCCCAGGAGCGCGGAAGAGCCTAAGCGGCGGAGCCGGAAAACAGTGCGGAGAAAGGCAGATGCAGCAGTGCCGAGGGGGCGGGTCCGGGTGGGCCAGGGGTCATGGAAGTTACTCGCTGCTGTCTCCCGGAACATACTTGCCGGCGAGATGCGGATTTCTCATTGTTCCGGGGGCATAGGGTCAGGTGGCACGAGTGACCCATGCCGTACAGCGGCCGGAGTATAGCCACAGAATATCGAGCGCGCACCGGGTTTTTGGCAGGCGTGCGCTGGACGGGCGGCCCGAATCCGATTTGCGCGCCGGATTCGCCGGCGTCGAGCGATATCCGATCGTGGTCGTGGCCCATCCGCGGGCGGCATTCAGGCCCAGGACTGCGCCGCCGCCTGGGTTGAAGTCCGGTTCGGCGGCGGGAGAAGTTGGCGGCGGTCATGCCGCCGCCACGGGTCGGCGATGGCCTCAGTACGTCTTGTAGGGCAGGAACTTGCCGCTCATGGTGATCCGCACGGTCGCCGGCCCACTGGCTGCAGGTGTTCCGGGACTACTACGGGCCGACTCACAAGGCATTCGCGGCCCTCGACGGTGAAGCGCAGGCCGGGCTGGCGGCCGACATCATGGCCTTGTTACAGGAACTGAACGTCGCGGGGGAAGACTCCCTCGTCGTTCCGGGTGAGTACCTGGAAGTCGTCATCGAGACGGCCTGAACCCCATCCGCCTGGAGAATGCGATGAACCTCCCTCTTGCATGCAAGCTTGCCGTACTGGCCGTCCCGCTCCTGCTCGCTGCCGGACCGGCGGCCGCCAAGGCCGAAGTGCCGGCCACCCTGGCGCCCGATCCCGGCGAGGTGCTGGCCCTGACCCTGACGGCATCCGGGGTTCAGATTTATGAGTGCCGCAGGAGCGGCGAGAACGGCGAAGCGCAATGGGCCTTCGTCGCGCCCGAGGCCCGCCTGTTCGCTGCCGCCGGTCGCGAGGCCGGAAAGCACGGGGTGGGTCCCTTCTGGCAGGCCGCCGACGGCAGTCGCGTCGAAGGCAAGGTGCGCGCCAAGGCGGAAGCCCCGCTTGCCGGTGCCATTCCCTGGCTGCTCCTGTCGGCCCGTGCCGGCGACGCCCCCGGGACTCTGGCCCGGGTCAGGAGCATTCAGCGCGTCAATACGACCGGGGGGACTGCGCCGGAAGGCCGCTGCGACGGCAGTCGAGTCGGGCAACTCCTGCGGGTGCCCTATACCGCCGATTACAACTTCTACGCCCGGCCCTGCGGTGCGGCCTGGACACATCGTGAGCGTGCGAAGCCTGGCCTGCCGGTTGGCAGGCCGGACCGGCAACCTCGGCGCCGGAGACTACTCTTTCGCCCCCGCGTCCACCAGCACCTTCTCGATGTCCTTGTGACCCCGCGTCCGGGCGTATTGCAGGGCGTTGGCGGTGGGCTTGGCGCCCTTGGAGAGCAGGTGCTTGACCATGTCCAGGCGACCCCGGCCGGCGGCCAGTCCCAGGGCGGCGCCGCCGCCTTCGTTGACGTCCATGCCGGCGGCCAGGAAGAGGTTCACGGCGGTCAAGTCGCCATTGCCGGCGGCCTTGGCGAATTCCTGGCCGTTGTAGTCGACGCCCATGGCTTTCAGATCCTTGCGCGCCTGGGCGGGGTCCGGGGCCGCGGCCAGGGTGTGGGTCGGCGCCAGGGCGGCGAGCACGGTGGCGGAAAAGGCGAGTGCGGTGAGTGCCTTGCGGGCGGCGGATCGGGCCATGCTTGCTCCTCGGAAATCGATGGGCGGCGCGGGGCGCTGCGGGGGTCAGTCGGGGAAGTGGGGCCTGGGGCCGGAGCCCCCGGGGTGTGGCCGATTGTAGCAGCGCCGGGGCGGGCAGGATCAGCGGGATCGCGGCGTCTGCGGGCGGGCCGCCCCGCCGCTACACCGCCGCTTCCCGCGAGCGCCGGGCTTCCTCCAGCAGGTAACGCTGGTAATCCTCCAGGTCGCCGTCGAAGGGGGCGATGCCGCCCTTGGAGACCAGCCAGAACTCGTCGCAGACGGCCCGCAGCAGGGCGCGGTCGTGGCTGACCAGCATCACCGTGCCTTCGAATTCGTTGAGGGCGACGCCGAGGGCTTCGCGGGTGGCGAGGTCGAGGTGGTTGGTGGGCTCGTCGAGGAGCAGCAGGTTGGGGCGCTGCCAGACCAGCATGCACAGCACCAGGCGGGCTTTTTCGCCGCCGCTCATGGTGCCGACCGCCTGCTTGACCATGTCGCCGCTGAAATTGAAGGTGCCGAGGAAGGTGCGCAGATCCTGCTCGCGGCCCGCCACCTTGCCGCTGCGGCCGGCGGCGATGGTGTCCTTGGCCAGGCGGATCATGTGTTCCAGCGGCGTGTCCTGGGGGCGCAGCACGTCGAGTTCCTGCTGGGCGAAGTAGCCGATGTTGAGGCCCTTGCCTTCGGTGACTTCGCCGCTGATCGGCGCCAGGGCCCGGGCGATGGTCTTGACCAGGGTGGATTTGCCCTGGCCGTTGGCGCCCAGGATGCCGATGCGCTGGCCGGCCATCACCGAGCGGTTGATGCCGCGCACGATGACCGTCGGCGGCGTGCCAGGGGCGGCCTCCTCCGGCGGCGGGTAGCCGATGGCGGTATCGACCATGGAGAGCATGGGGTTGGGCAGGTTGAGGGGCTCCTGGAATTCGAAGCCGAACTCGGCGTCGGCCAGCACCGGGGCGATCTTTTCCATGCGCTCCAGGGCCTTGACCCGGCTCTGGGCCTGCTTGGCCTTGCTGGCCTTGGCCTTGAAGCGGTTGATGAAGGATTGCAGGTGGGCGATCTTGTCGGCCTGGCGGGCCATGGCGGCCTGCTGCAGCGCCATCTGCTCGGCGCGCATGTCCTCGAACTTGCTGTAGTTGCCGCCGTAGCGCAGCAGCTTGGTGTTGTCGATGTGCAGGGTGACCTGGGTGATGGCGTCGAGGAATTCCCGGTCGTGGCTGATGACGATGAGGGTGCCGGCGTAGCGCTTGAGCCAGGCTTCCAGCCAGACCAGGGCGTCGAGGTCGAGGTGGTTGGTGGGTTCGTCGAGGAGCAGCAGATCGGAGGGGCACATCAGGGCCCGGGCCAGCTGCAGGCGCATGCGCCAGCCGCCGGAAAAGCTATCCACCGGCCGGTAAAGCTCGTCGACCCGGAAGCCGAGGCCCTGGATGAGGGCCTGGGCGCGGGCCTCGGCGTCGTGGGCGCCTGCGTCGTGCAGCGCAATGTAGGCCTCGGCCATGCGCATGCCGTCCTCGCTGGCCTCGGCGGCATCGACCTCCTGCTGCGCCGCCACCAGGGCGGTGTCGCCCTCGATGACGAAATCGGTGGCGCTCTGCTCGGTCTCCGGCATGTCCTGGGCTACCTGGGCCCGCCGCCAGTGGGCCGGAATGGCGTAGTCGCCGCCGTCTTCGTGCAGCGAGCCATTGAAGAGGGCGAAGAGGGTCGATTTGCCGGCGCCGTTGCGGCCCACCAGGCCGACCTTTTCGCCGGGATTGAGGGTAACGCAGGCCTTGTCGAGGAGGACCTTGGCGCCGCGGCGCAGGGTGACGTTCTTGAGGGTGATCATGGGGAAGCGATTTGGCGATGCCTACCACGGGTAGGGGTCATGCCCATTTGCTTTCAAGTCGGGACGCGAAGACGAGCCGACGACAGTGCTGTGGCACGCCAAGGCGAAGTCGACAAAGGTTCGGCCTGAAAGCGAATGGGCTTCAGTCCTTGCGGCGGCGGGCCGGCAAAGGTTTGCGCCGACGTTGGCCGGGGCGCTTCTGCTCGCCTTCCGGTTTGGGTTTGGGCACCAGCAGATTCTTGGCGCCGCTTTGGGCCGCAGCGCGGTGGGCGGCGATGCTGGCTTCGATCTGCGTGGCCGCAATCAGGACGGGGGCCTCTTCGCCCTTGGAGGGATGGGCTGCCAGTTGCTGGCGGATGCCGAACAGGCGTTCCGCCACTTCGGCCTTGCGGGGTTGGTCGGCAACCATCTGCTGGGCGGCCGGGGTCAGCGCGAGGCCACCGTCGCGCTCGACCAGCAAGCCGTGGCGTGCGAGGCGCTCGACGGCCTCGGCGAACTTGGTCGCGGCTGGAATGGTGCTCTGGAGGAGATCGGCGGCGGCGACGATGTCGGCCAATTCGGCCGGTCGCCGCTTGGAGCCGAGGGCAGTGGCCAGCAGGAGGAGGGCGTCGAGATCGGTAACGGGGTGCATCGGGGGCCTTTTGGTGGCGGTGGAGGGGCGCCCGATGAGGGTTGCAGCGTGCGCGAAGGCGGGAGTGTACCGGTTTGCGGTGGGGGTGGCCGCGAGTTTCGCTGGGGGAGGACGGCTAACGCACGAGGCTCCTCCCCCTTCAAGGGGGGCGTAGCGGGGGTTTCGTGGAGCACCGCTCCGCGCCCGCGCAGCCGGCCGGGCGTGCAGGCCCGGCCGTGGGCGGCAGGGAGGGGGATGGGGGTGAGAAAGCGTGCCAATGGGGCTTGATCCATGGCTTGCGGATACTCCATCCCGGCCCTCCCCCCTTCGTCCGCGCTCAGGACGGGCTTGAAGGGGAGGGGGAGGCTCCCGTCCGGTGTTTACCGTGTCAGGCTTTCCACCCTGGCTCTCCCCTCGATGGGGAGTGGGCGTTCCCCCTGACCCGGGCTTCAAGCCTTCACGTGCAGCCCGCACTCCTTGGATTCCGGTGCTTCCCACCACCAGCGGCCGGAACGGATGTCTTCACCCGGCGTCACCGCCCGGGTGCAGGGCGCGCAACCGATACTGGGGTAGAACTTGTCGTGCAGCGCGTTGTAGGGCACGTCGTTGTGCTTGATGTAGGCCCAGACTTCCTTCTCGCTCCAGTCGGAGAGGGGGTTGAATTTTTCCAGCTTGTTGCCGTCGTCGTATTCCTGCACCGGCAGGCCGACGCGGGTGGCGGCCTGCTGGGCACGCAGGCCGGTGATCCAGGCCTTCTTGCCGGCCAGGGCCCGGCGCAGGGGCTCCACCTTGCGCACGAAACAGCAGCCCTTGCGCAGTTCGACGGAGTCGTAGAAGGCGTTGATGCCCTTGGCGCGCACGAAATTCTCGACGCCTTCGCTCTGGGGAAAGTAAACCTTGAGCTTCAGGTCGTAGTGGGCCTGCACCGCGGCCATGAGGTCGTAGGTTTCCAGCGGCAGGCGCCCGGTGTCCAGGCTGAAGATCTCGATGGGCTGGGCCGGCGCGTTTGCGTTGAACTTCACGATGAGGTCGGTGAGGACCATGTCTTCGGCGCCCAGGCTGTTGGCGAAGGCGGCGGGGGACCAGTCGGCGGCGATGGTGGCGAGCAGGGCCTGGGCCTTCTCGGCCTTGGCGGCGACGGCGTGGGCGAGTTCCGCCGTCAGGTTGAGCATGTTGGGCGTCATGGGCGGGTCAGGCGGCGCGGCGGCGGAAAGCGGGCAGGGGTTGGTCGGTGGAGCCCTGGTAGCGTTCGCTGAAGGTGTTGAAGCCGGCGGCCAGGGCGTGCTCGGCGCTCTTGTCGTCGCGCAGCGCGAAGGCGTCGAAGCCCACGCGGGACATGTAATAGAGCTGGTCGTGCAGCACTTCGCCGACGGCCCGCACCTCGCCGGGGTAGGCGTAGCGCTGGCGCAGCAGGGCGGCGGTGGAATAGCCGCGGCCATTGACGAACTTGGGGAAATTGACGGCGATCACGGCAAAGCGGGCGAGATCGGCGGCGATGTCTTCCACCTTGTCGTCGTCCTGCAGGAAGAGGCCGACCGGTTCGCTGCGGGCCAGGATTTCGTCCCTGCGGGCAAGCCAGACCGGCAGCGGAAAAAGCACCGGGCCGGCGGGCAAAGCGACGGCTTCCGGGGTTTCGCCTTCGGCCAGGGTGAGGGGGGTCCAGCCGTCGTCGAGGACGGCACCGTTCTTGATCAGGCGGGCCATTTACGCCACCTTCCTTTCGCCGGATTTGGCCTTGCCGTGGGCGCGGCCTTCATAGACGCGATTCTTGAAGGGATCGACGCCGATACGGTCGAAGGTGTCGAGGAAGCACTCGTCCGCGTGGCGGTTTTCCACATAGACCTGAATGATCTTCGAAACCACATCGGGCATTTCCTCGGCCGAGAAGGAGGGGCCGATGACCTTGCCCAGCTTGGCGTCGTTGCCCTGGCGGCCGCCCAGGGTCACCTGGTAGAACTCCGCTTCGTTCTTGTCCACGCCCAGGATGCCGATGTGGCCCACGTGATGGTGGCCGCAGGCGTTCATGCAACCGGAGATGTTGAGGGAGAGCTCGCCCAGGTCGAAAACGTAGTCCAGGTCGTCGAAGCGGGCCTGGATGGCCTTGGCGATGGGGGTGGACTTGGCGTTGGCCAGGTCACAGAGATCACCGCCGGGGCAGCAGATGATGTCGGTGAGCAGCCCGATGTTGGGCGTCACCAGGCCCTGCTCGCGGGCCGCCTGCCACACCGCGTAGAGGTCGGCCTTCTTGACGTCGCCCAGCACCACGTTCTGCTCGTGGGAGACGCGGGCCTCGCCGAAGCTGTAGCGATCGGCCAGGTCGGCCACGGCATCCATCTGCTCGGCGGTGATGTCGCCGGGGTTCTGGCCGTGCTTCTTGAGCGACAGGGTGACGGCGGCGTAGCCGGATACCTTGTGGAGATGGACGCAGCGCTCGAACCAGCGGGCGAAGGCGGTGTTGTCGTGCTTGTGCTGCTCCAGGCCGAGGTCGTCGGCGGGCAGGGTTTCGTAGGCCGGCGCCGAGAAATGGGCGGCAATACGGTCGAATTCGGCCTGGGTGAGGGTATCCGGGCCATCCTTCCGGTAGGCCCATTCCTCATCCACCTGACGGCGGAATTCCTCTAGCCCCAAGGCCTGCACCAGAATCTTGATGCGCGCCTTGAAGGGGTTGTCGCGGCGGCCGAAGCGGTTATAGACCCGCAGGATGCACTCGCAGTAGCCGAGGATGTGCTGCCAGGGCAGGAATTCCCGCACCACTTCGCCGCGGATGGGGGTGCGGCCCAGGCCGCCGCCGGCCAGCACGCGGAAGCCGACCTCACCGTCCTTCTGCAGGAGATGGAGCCCGATATCGTGGAACCAGGTCAGGGCCCGATCCTGCTGGCTGCCGGAAATGGCGATCTTGAACTTGCGCGGCAGATAGGCGAATTCCGGGTGGAAGGTGCTCCACTGACGGATGATTTCGGCGTAGGGGCGCGGGTCGACGATCTCGTCGGCGGCCACCCCGGCAAACTGGTCCGTGGTGATGTTGCGGATGTCGTTGCCGGAGGTCTGAATGGCGTGCATGTCCACGTCGGCCAGGTGAGCGAGGATGTCCGGGCAATCCTCGATCTTCGGCCAGTTGAACTGCATGTTGTGGCGGGTGGTGAAGTGGCCGAAGCCCTTGTCGTAGGTGCGGGCGACGAAGGCCAGCTTGCGCAGTTGGGCGCTGGACAGCATGCCGTAGGGCACGGCGATGCGGAACATGGGCGCGTGGCGCTGGACATAGAGCCCGTTCTGCAAGCGCAGGGGGCGGAATTCGTCGTTGGTGAGTTCACCGGATTGCCAGCGGCGCACCTGGTCGCGGAACTGGGCGACGCGCTCCTGCAGGAACTGGCGGTCGATATTGTCGTAGTGGTACATGAAGACTCCGTTGGGGAACGGTCAGGCAAAAACCAGCTTGCCGCCGATGAGGATCAGCATCGAGGCCAGCAGTTTACGCAAAATATGTTCGGGCACCTTGGCGGAAACGTGGGTGCCGATCCAGATGCCGGGCAGGGAACCGATGAGCAGGCTGCCCAGCAGGGACCAATCGACGCCCCCCAGCATCCAGTGACCAAGGCCGGCCACCAGGGTCAGGGGCACCGCGTGGGCCACATCCGATCCGACAATGCGCACCGGGGAAAGTTTGGGGTAGAGGAAGAAGAGGGCGGCGACGCCCAGAGCACCGGCGCCGACGGAGGAGATGGTGACCAGTACGCCCAGGATGATGCCCACCAGGACGGTGACCCCCGGGAGGCAGCACTGGCGGAATTTCGATTCCTCGTGGGTGGCGGCGTACTCGCGCAGGCGCTTGCCGAAGAGAATGGCGCAGGCGGTGAGCAGCAGGGCGAAGCCAAGACCGTGGGACACCACGGCGCCAATGGCGTTGGTGCCTTCCGGCAGCTGCGACAGCACCAGGATGGTGAGGGCGGCGGCGGGAATGCTGCCCAAAGCCAGGCGCCCGGTGATCTTCCACTCGACGTGCCCCTTGCGCCCGTGGGCCACGGTGCCGCCGGCCTTGGTGATGGCGGCGTAGAGCAGGTCGGTGCCCACGGCGGTGGCCGGATGGACGCCGAACAACAGCACCAGCAGCGGCGTCATGAGGGAGCCACCGCCGACGCCGGTGAGCCCGACGATGACACCAACCGCGAAGCCGGAGAGGGAGTAGAGGATGTCCATGGCGCGCCGCAATATTGAACGTCTCGCATCCTAGCAGTGCGGTCCTTGGCTGAAAAAGAATATTGCGTTAGATTGTTATAGCGTTTGGTTATTAATGGCTGAGTCGAAACAGACCCCCGTCCCTTCGGGCCGAGGTCTTCGCAGATTCGTCGAAGCCCTTGGCGCAACGCCCTTCGACAGGCTCGGGGTGAACGGGGCGTGAGGTTTCGAGCTACCGGGCTCACTACAGGGTGACCATGAAACTCCAGCAACTGCGTTACATCGTCGAGATCGAGCGGCGCGGCCTCAATGTTTCCGAGGCGGCGGAAGCGCTCTTTACCTCGCAGCCCGGCATTTCCAAGCAGGTCCGGCTGCTGGAGGATGAACTGGGCGTGGTCATCTTCGAGCGCAGCGGCAAGCGCTTCACCGGCGTCACCGAGCCGGGGCGGATCGTTCTCGATATCGCCGGCCGCATCCTCAAAGAGGCGGAAAACCTGCGGCGGGCGGGGGAGGAATTCGCCGGCGGCGGCAGCGGCCGCCTGGTCCTGGCCGCCACCCACACCCAGGCTCGCTATGCCCTGCCGGTGGTGGTGCGGGATTTCGTCGCCCAGCACCCCACGGTAAAACTGGAAATGCACCAAGGCAGCCCGACCCAGATCGCCGAATGGGTGGTGTCCGGCGAGGCGGACCTGGGCATCGCCACCGAGGCCCTGGGCCAGTACGAACAACTGGTCAGCCTGCCGGTGCGCCAGTGGAGCCATTGCGTCGTCGTGCCCGAAGGGCATGCCCTGATCGGCCGGCCCCTCACGCTGCCCGACCTGGCCAGGTGGCCGCTCATCACCTACGACACCGCCTTCACCGGGCGCTCCCGCATCAACCGGGCCTTCGAGCGGGTGGGGCTGACCCCCAACATCGCCCTCACCGCGCTGGATGCCGACGTGATCAAGACCTACGTCAGTCTGGGCTTGGGCCTGGGCATCGTCTCCGCCCTGGCCTACGATCCCCAGCGGGACGCCGGCCTGGTGGCCCTGGACGGCAGCCATCTCTTCGAATCCAACACCACCCGCCTGGCGCTCCGGCGCGGGACCTACCTGCGCGGCTACGACTACGACTTCATCGGCCTCTTCGCGCCCCATCTGACGCGCAAGGTGGTCGAGATGGCCATGTTGGGGGGCGGGGCGGAGTATCAGTTGTGAGGACCGCGCCCGGGCGCTGTTTCGCCTTGTCGGCGTACATTCCGGCGTCCGCGATGCGGACGAGTTCGTCGCCGCTCAGCGCGTCGTCGGG